>JAEEGJ010009068.1_pt1 | contig 26928 bp, 17 predicted proteins | sample 8958761 | NCBI WGS metagenome assembly JAEEGJ01 (sample SAMN16246546, study PRJNA631951) | gut metagenome | biome: gut microbiome; feature: rumen; material: RS-attached | host: Bos | place: Iran: Karaj | collected 2018-10 | reverse complement strand
AATCGAATTAGCCAAACGAAAAATGATGCTGAACGATATACGGAAAATCAAATTTGACGAATTTTGCTGGCCGCAAAAAGCGCAACAATGGTTAAGCATCATCAAGTAGAGAAATGATACAGTTATCCGTCATAATACCCTGCCGCAACGAGTCGAAATACATTGCAAAATGTATTGAATCAATTGTGAATCAAGATTTTCCGAAATCTGATTTGGAAGTGTTCATTGTTGATGGTATGAGCACCGACGGAACCCGCGAAATCATTACCGACTATTGCGCGAAATACGACTATATTCATCTGATTGACAACCCGATGCATTACGTTCCGTATGCGTTGAATCTGGGAATTGAAAAGGCTGTCGGCGAGATGATTATGCGCCTTGATGTCCACACTACCTACGATACCAACTACATCTCAGTGCTTGTTCGGAAACTCAAGGAACTCGATGCCGATAATGTTGGCTGTGTCTGCCGTACCGATGTGCTTTCAAAAACGCCTAAATCGCTGGCAATCAAAGCCGTATTGAGCAGTAGGTTTGGCGTTGGCAATTCCGATTTCCGCACGGGGGTGGCAAATGTGCAAATGGTTGATACCGTGCCGTTTGGCTGCTACAAACGTTCTGTTTTCGAGAAGTACGGATTGTTTGATGAGCGGCTTGTTCGTAATCAGGATATTGAGTTCAACAAGCGGATTGTGAACGGCGGCGGCAGCATCTACCTGATTCCGCAGGCGCTCTGCACCTATTACGCCCGCGACACGTTCCGCGCAATGGCACGCAACAGTTACAGCAACGGACGTTGGAACATTCTAACAGTGAAGATTACCAAAAGGTTTAGTTCTTTGTCGCTAAGGCATTTCGTGCCGATGTTGTTCGTGCTTTCGCTGATTTGTCCGCTAGCGCTGATGCCTGTCGATGTTCGGTTGGGGCTTATTTCTGTAGCATCAGTTGTTGCATATACAATGCTCACTCTGCTTATGAGTGCAAAGATTAGCGCGCAAGGTAAAGGCCTGAAAATAAAGCATTTGTTTGCGGCATTTGTTGCTTTGCACTTGTCATACGGGTTTGGCTCGCTGATTGGTTTATTCTCATTCCGCAAGAAAATCAAATAGTTATGGATAGGCTGAAAAAATGTTTCTTTTTTCTGGCAGCGCTGACATTGGCCATTATTGCATTCTACCCCGTATGGTCAGAAGTGGCAGTAACTCTGCTTTTTATAGTGGGCATTGTGGCGGGGGGCACTAACGGTCTGCCTCATTTTAAAGAGCAAAAATCTGTGCTGCCACTGCTGATGTTAGCCTTCTTTGCAGTGTATGCTATCAGTCTGATTATGAGTTCTAATAAAACTGATGGGTTAGATAATCTGCACACCTATATTCCATTTGCCGCACTTCCAATTTTGACATTGCTCTACCGAAACAGTTTGTCAGACAATAAAATACGGTTGCTTAAAGTGTTGACGGGCGGTATTATGGCCGCATCGGCCTTGTGCCTGATTCTTGCTGTTTGGCGCTCGTTCTATTTAATCGATGGTCACGTGGTTTTCAATCCTTACATTGGTTACCGCAACCAGTTTGTATATACATATCTATCAGTATTTCAGTATACTAATACTTTCGCGATGATGACTGTCTTTGTGGTGGCGGCTATGCTTTGGGCGCTGATATTCCGTGATGTAAAACATCGCAAATGGATGATTTACACTGCGATAGGACTGTCAATATTGATGGTATTTCTGCTCTCGTCGCGCACAAACGTTTATGCGCTTTTTGCCGTGCTCTACTATTCGGTTGTCATCTTCTATATCAAATTTAAAAAACTGATTCATAGTATATTGCTACTCATTGGAGTGACAGGTTTGTTTTGGGTGTTCCAAACGTGTAACTATCGGGTAATGAACCTTTCGCAAACCGTGACGAGTTACATTACCGAAGAGGACGTCACAATGGACAACGGCTACGTGATTAAACACCCCGAAAAGATTGAAAATGTGAATATTAGATTCCAGATGTGGGAGACTGGTTTTAAAATTGCCAAGCGCTATTGGCTACAGGGCTGCGGCATAGGCGACTTCAAAAATATGCTACGCACGGAATACGGCCAGGACGGAATCGCTGAGGCATACGAAAAATGCTACGACCAACACAATCAATACCTTGAGACATTAGGAACAACGGGCATTCTTGGGTTTGCGCTTCTCATCGCGATGATGGGTTACGCATTGTATCAGGCCTGGCGGCATCGGAACTATCTGCTATTTTGCAGTCTTTTCATATTGGCACTCAATATGTTACTTGAGTCGATGTTCAATCGCTACAGCGGCAGTTTGTTCTTCGTAGTGTCGCTTTTGTTGGCATCTGCCGTTGGCGGCGAAACGCAAAAAGTGTGCGACAACAATCGCAATGAAGCAGTAACACAATGATTATTAAAGTGATATAGAAATGAGCAATCAGTACATCGAAATAAAGGGCGCGCGAGTTAACAATCTGAAAAACATCGATTTGAAGATTGAGCGTAACAAACTGATTGTCATCACTGGACTTTCGGGCAGCGGCAAGTCGTCGCTGGCGTTCGACACGCTTTATGCCGAAGGACAGCGGCGCTACGTCGAGAGTCTGTCGGCATACGCGCGGCAGTTTTTGGGCCGAATCAACAAGCCCGAAACCGACTATATCAAAGGCATTCCACCCGCTATCGCCATTGAGCAGAAGGTTTGCAGCCGCAATCCGCGTTCAACGGTTGGCACATCGACAGAGATTTACGATTATCTGAAACTGCTTTTCGCACGAATTGGAAAAACATATTCACCCGTTTCGGGACAATTGGTCAAGAAACATTCGGTGCAAGACGTTGTGGATTACCTACTTACGTTTCCAGAACGGACAAAGGCAATCATTGTGGCACCACTAAATCTGACAAATGGCCGCACCACTGCGAAAGCGCTTGAAATACTTAAACAACAAGGATTTAGCCGCGTTGAAGTGAACGGCGAGATTGTTGCCATCGATGACTGCAAACCTGCCGCCAGTGATGTGGTAAATATTGTGGTTGACCGCATTGTGGTCAACAGTGAGCAGGATAATATCAGCCGAATCGCTGATTCTGTGCAAACTGCTTTTTTTGAAGGAATGGGGGCTTGCACGGTGAAAGTCTTTAGAGGTGAAACTGTTGTCAGTCAAGATTTTTCGAATCGGTTCGAAGCCGATGGAATGACTTTTGTCGAGCCAACCGAGCACCTTTTCAGCTTCAACACGCCGCTGGGTGCCTGCCCCACGTGCGGTGGATTTGGTAACACAATCGGCATCGACGCTGATCTTGTCATTCCCAACAAAAGCCTGTCGATTTACGAAGGCGCGATTGCCTGCTGGCGCGGTGACAAGATGCAAGATTGGCTTAACGAGTTGGTTTACAATGCTGATAAATTTGATTTTCCAATCCATAAGCCCGTCAACGAGTTGACTCGCGAGCAATACAATTTGCTTTGGACTGGAAACCGTTACTTCCACGGAATCAATGACTTCTTCGATTTCGTTGAGCAGAATTCCTACAAAATTCAATATCGAGTTCTGATGTCGCGCTATCGCGGACGCACGGTGTGCCCCGCCTGCCATGGGTCGCGGCTCAAGCCAGAGGCAGAATATGTGAAAATCAATGGCTACTCGATTGTCGATTTGGTGAATATGCCTGTCAATGAGTTAAATAACGTTATCAGGAATTTCGAACTCGACGCTCACGAAGAGAAAGTCGCAGGCCGTCTGTTGGTCGAAATCCGCAATCGGATTGGGTTTCTGAAAGACGTCGGACTTGGCTATCTGACGCTTTCCCGCACATCGTCCACGTTGAGCGGCGGCGAGAGTCAGCGCATCAACCTGGCCACATCGCTCGGCAGCAGCCTTGTCGGGTCGCTCTACATTCTCGATGAGCCTTCAATTGGCCTTCATTCTCGCGATACAGAATTGCTAATCAAGGTTTTACGCAACTTACAGCGCATCGGCAACACGGTGGTTGTGGTTGAGCACGACGAAGACATCATCCGCGCCGCCGATGAGATTATCGACATTGGTCCGTTGGCTGGACGGCTTGGCGGTGAAGTTGTCTTTCAGGGCGACCACACAAAGTTAGAGTCTGAAAGTCAGAGTCTTACTGCGCAGTACCTGACTGGAAAAATGAAGATACCCGTGCCCGAAATCCGCCGCAAATGGCGCGATTACATCGGCATTGAAGGGGCTTGCGAGAACAATTTGAAAAACATCGATGTAAAGTTTCCGCTTGGCGTAATCACCGCTGTTACAGGCGTTTCGGGTAGCGGAAAATCGACTTTGGTGAACAAAATTCTTTACAACGCACTCGCCAAATACTTTGGCGGACAGAGCGATACGCCCACTGGCAATTTCCGTCGGATGTATGGCGACCTGAAGCGCATCAGCCGCGTTGAGTTTGTCGACCAAAACCCGATTGGCCGTTCAACTCGTTCAAATCCTGCATCTTACATAAAGGCTTACGACGAAATCCGTAAACTTTACGCCGACCAACAGGCCGCCAAAATAATGAATATGACACCGTCGTTTTTCTCGTTCAACGTTGATGGCGGACGGTGCGAAGAGTGCCAAGGCGAAGGCAAAATCAAGATTGAGATGCAGTTTATGGCTGATGTTGAGTTAGTTTGCGACAGTTGCCACGGGCAGCGTTTCAAGCAGGTTGTGCTCGATGTGCGCTACCGCGATAAAAACATCAACGATGTGCTGAATATGACTGTGAATGAAGCAATTGAGTTCTTTGGCAGCGACAGCAACGCAACCTGCCGACGCATTGTCGAGCGTCTGCGACCGCTTGCAAATGTAGGACTTGGATACGTCAAACTCGGTCAATCGTCGAGTTCGTTGAGTGGCGGCGAGAGCCAACGCGTCAAACTGGCGTCGTTCCTTGGTTCCGACGAGCCGAATTCGCCAACGCTCTTCATCTTCGACGAGCCAACCACAGGCCTTCATTTTCACGATGTTAACAAACTGATGGAAGCCTTCAACGCCTTGGCCGACCGCGGTCACACGGTGCTGATTATCGAGCATAATCTGGAAGTGATAAAATGCGCCGACTGGGTTATCGACCTTGGGCCCGAAGGCGGCGAAGCGGGTGGCAACGTGGTGTTCGAAGGCACGCCCGAAGATTTGGTGAAATGCGACGCTTCATACACGGGTAAATATCTGAAAGAAAAATTGTTATGATTGAGAATAAAGAGCAGTTGATTGTTGCCGTCGGCAATGCGATGGAACACTATCTCGATGAGTTTGCCGCAGGCTGGTACATCGATTACACCACGCAGGATGTGGTGATGATTGAAGATTATGTCTTTGAACTCGACGATAGCCAAAAGTCTGAAGTTCAATGGGAAAGCGATATGGCGGAAATTGTCCGAACCCATCGCCTTGAGCGCATCGACCCGCCATCGGAAGAAACCAAACGCCGCGTGATGATGGATTTTGCTGAAAGTCAGCCTAATAAAAATATTTGCGGCCACTTGAGTTTCTCAATTATTCAGCAGCAGGAATTCGCATCGTTCAAAAATGTTGTGCGCGAACTCGGGCTCGAACGTTCGTGGGCACAGTTCAAAGCCGAAGAGTATCAGCGAGTTGCAAAAAAATGGGTTAAGAAAAAACGCTTCGATTTCGTCGACGGGCAACTCATCAGGCGGACGGATTGAACACAAACAAAAAACGCTTCAACCAATGGCTGAAGCGTTTTTTGTTTATTGATAACCTGCGGATTAGCAAGCAGGAATCTTGAAAATCACATTGTATTTGTTGCGCGGAACAATGCTCATAACAGGCACTTTCGAGCGGCTGACAATGCTCTTGGCGAACGAGCCGATGAACGATGTCACAATCTCGAGCTGCTGGTGCGTGGTGATAATCACCATATCGCCCTTGTTCGCATCGATGAAATCAAGAACGCCGTCAACATTGTCATCAACTTTCAGCAGTTTGCCGCTGCATTTGATGCCGCGGTCGGTTATGTATTTAACAACTTGATTCTGTTGCTGTTGCAGAGTTTTGTAAATCAGCTCGTCGTCGAAAGAGTAAGCCGAGACAACAAGAATTTCGGCATCGAGTTTGCGTGCGATGTCAACCGTGTCCACAACCTTCTCGCGAGTTTCCTTGCTGATGTCGAGCGGCAGAACGAGCCGTTTAATCGGGGCGCTGTCGGGCTCTGATTTAATGGTGATTACGGGGCATTTGGCTTCCGAAACCACGCGCAACGCATTGGTTCCGATAATCTTTTTCTTGATATTGTCGGCGTGGCTGGTGCCCATCACAATCGCACTTGCGTTGAGCGACTCGGCGGTCTGCATAATGGTGTCGCAAAGTTTGCCTTTGGCAATCACGCAGTCGAAATCGGCACCGTCAAGGTCCGAATTCTTGGTTACAAAATTTTGCAGATGGCTTTTCAACTTTTTGAGCAGAATCTCGCGCTCAACATCGGTGAAAAATTCCGACCAAATTGGGTCAACACCTTTTATCACATTGATAAACGTGATTTTACCTTTGAGAACCTTGTTCAACTTTGCGGCGTATTTCAGCCCAAAAACCGACTTGTCAGAATAGTCGACCGGTACAAGCAAATGACTTAATGCAGCTTCCATTTTTTTTGTATTTTTGATAAATACAAATTTAATGTTTGTTGCTTATTTTACAACATAAATTTAACGATATGGCACAGTTTATTCCCGATTCAGAACTTATTTTGAATGCCGATGGCAGCGTGTTCCATTTGCACATTCATCCCGACGATGTTGCTGACAATGTGATACTTGTGGGCGACCCCGACCGCGCCGACCTGGTTGCGTCGTTCTTTTCAAAAATCAATGTCGATGTTCAGAACCGCGAGTTCCGCACCCGCACGGGGCTTTTCAATGGCAAGGGCGTCACGGTTGTGTCGACAGGCATCGGCACCGATAATATCGATATTGTTGTCAATGAGCTTGATGCTGCGGTCAACATCGACCTTGAAAAACGAGTTGAGAAAGAGCGGAAACGCAGTCTTAACCTGATTCGCATCGGCACTTCTGGGGCGCTGCAGGCCGATATTGAAGTGGGGCAGCCGGTCATCTCTGAAATGGCCATCGGTTTCGACGGTATGATTAACTTCTATCGCGACCGCAACAGCGTCAGCAATCTTGAGATGGAAGCGGCCTTCAAAAAATATATGAATTGGAATCCGCTGCTGGCGTCGCCTTACTTTGTCAATTCGTCGCCCGAGCTGCTCAACAAAGTCGGTTTCGATATGCGTAAGGGCGTAACCATTTCAGCCCCTGGATTTTACGGTCCGCAAGGCCGCGTTCTGCGGTTGCCTATTCAGGATGCCAAAATCAACGATAAAATCACGGCTTTTGAGTATAACGGTCACAAAATCACCAACTACGAGATGGAATGTTCGGCAATCTATGGCCTTGCGGCGATGATGGGCCACAACGCCATCACGGTCTGCAGCATCATCGCAAACCGTTTGAACAAGAGTGCGACGAGCAGTTACAAAGGCTCGATGAAAGATTTGATTGAAACCGTTCTTCAACGCTTAACCGCCTGATTATGAATCAATCGGAATTCGATTCACTGATAATGCTGCTTGATGATACTGACCCGTCGGTTTCGGCGGCTGTGCAGCAGCGTCTGCGCAATGGCGGTGCCGAAATTATCCCAAACCTTGAGAAGGTGTGGAAGACAAGCACCGACGCCGCCACCATCAAAATGCTCGAGCATCTGATTCACGACATCCGTATCGACTGCATTGCCGACGGACTGGCCAAGTGGGGCAAAGCCGGTGCCGATAATCTGTTGGCCGGTGTTGCCGTTTACAACCGGATTTTGTTCCCGAATGTGGCAATCGACACCATCAAAGCCAAAATCGACAGCATCTGCAAGCCCATTTGGACCGAGTTCAACAGCTCGCTGACGGCGCTCGAGAAGGTCCGCATCATCAACCATTTTTTGTTCAATCAGAATAAGTATACATACAGTGATGATTTTTCGACGCAGTCGCACTTTCTGAGCACATTGTTGAACACAGGCAAGGCAAACTCAAATGTTCTGGCTGTTCTGTACGCCATTGTGGCTCAGCATTTGCAGTTGCCCGTCTACTGTGTTGAGTTGCCGTCGGCGCTCACCTTGTGCTATGTTGACGAGATGGGTGGCGATTTTGAACATAACGTGCTGTTTTACATCGATGTGCGCAGCCGCGGCACCGCATACGGCAGCAGTGAGATAACCGACTATCTGCGCAGCACTAGCACCGATGACGATGAAAAATATTATAAACCTTGCGGCAACTTGAATACGGTTAGATATTTGCTATATTCGCTCGCTCAATGTTTCAGGAAGCTGAAAGATCCGAGAATGACTGATTGCGAGCGAGTAATTAATTCATTAACAAATAAATAAAAATAAAGATGGAAGATCAGAAACAACCGATTGAAAGCGAAGAACGCGAAATAGATTTGATTGACCTTATGGGCCGGTTTTTCTCATGGCTCGGAAGAGTGTGCAAATCAGCATTTCTTAGTACTATTTACTTTTTAGTGCGTAATTTCTTCTTCTACCTTGTAGGTATAGTGGTTGTGATTGTTTTAACTATGTGGCAAGGCAAGTTTGTTAGTATGTATTATTATTGTGAAATGATAGTACAGTCTAAAGCTGTCAATTCTGCGGAAGCTGTGAGTCTTGTTAATAATTGGAATTATTTGGCTCAAATGCCAGATTCGCTGGTGAAAAATATAAGGAGTATTAAAGCTACGTTTATCCTTGATTATAATAGAGACGGTGTAGGTGATGACTATGAAGCTTATTCAGGAAAAGCACAACGCGATACGGTCATTATTAATAGCCGTTTGAGTGATGCATTCTGTGTTCAGGCACAAATTTATAACGCAGATAACAGAGTGATGCTCAACGAAATCAAAAATGAATTGTTCAAATATCTTGGAAATGATAGTTGGGTAATCAATTGCAATAAGAATCGCTTGGAAGGAACCCAAGCAATGATTGACAGAATGAACAAAGAGATTGCTATTCTTGATAGTTTGGAACTAACAGATTATTTTGATGCATCCAAAAGATATCAGATGGACAAAAATGGCGCGTTGATGATGGTTAGCGAGAAAGATAAATATTTGTACTATAATGATATATTTGATCTGCTGGAACAAAAGCGAGAAGTTGAACGTGATTTCTATCCGGAGCCGTTTAGAATAATACAAGATTTTAGTACACCGATGGTATCTGTCAATAACACGAGCAACAATTTTAAGCAGAATCTTCTTTTAATTATGTTGATTACAACATTGGTGGCATTGCTTTTCGACCAACGGAAAAATATTAAACTGCTTGTCGAGAAATCAAAGAGAAAAGATGATTGATAATTTCGGGTAGATTTGATGATGATATAAAGCCTGCGTAAGCAGGCTTTTTTGTTGGCTATATTATAAGTGGGTTGTCAATGATGTTGTTCACACATTGAACCGTCGTTTGACCAAAACTTAAATGTGATGGATAGAGTTGAGATGCTATCTACCCAAAACTCATCAATTCTAAACCCTGAGTAATTAGAATTCCGGACAAGGAATGGCTTTGAATTTGTGCTTGCGTTCAATTTCGAACTTGTATGAAAGCGAAATCTCGTGGGCGCCACCTGTCGATGTTACTAGTCGTGACAATGTGAAGTCGTAACTGTAGCCGATGTTCAAGTCCTGATAGTTGTAGCCGATCAGTATTGATAGTGCGTCACGGCGGCTATAGTCTTTGATGAGCGGTAGGTCGCGGTACCAAACGCCCAGCACGATTGGTGAATAGCTCCAGTAAAGTCCCACATCAACCTGGTCTGTTTGGCCCTGGTGGCGATAACTTCCGGCAATGGTTACGGTTTGGCGTTTCGTGCTAATCAGGCGTTCAAGTTTGAACAGTTTTATACCGCCGAACAGTGTGAACTTGACAGGATATTTGTATGCCAAATCGGTTATTGAAAAGTTTGGCCGCATCAGGTGGTCGGCAGTGATACCAACCCAACTGTTGCGCATAGAGAGTAGAAGAGAGGCACTTCCATCGAAGGCATAACGTTTGAATATCTCTTCGGGCAGAATGGGTTGGATGTCGGAATCGGAATATAGTTGGCTGGCAAAAACAAGTTTCTCACGGTCGAGTGTGTGCTGTGTGTAATAAAATCCCAATCCAGGACGCAAGTATGTACGACGGTTGATTCGAACATTGTATGAGTAGAGCAGGCCGATGTAAGTGTTGCTGTAGTTGGCCGAACCTGCCACATCGCGCAAAGCTATGATTCCAAGGCCGCTGTTTATTTTGTCCAGGTTCGCATCAGCAGCCACGTTTATAGTTGTCAGCAGACCGGGCATCTTTGGCCATTGGTCGCGGTAGACGGCGCTGACGCGGTATCCTGATATGGCTCCGGCAAACGATGGCGCCTGATACAATGGGTTTGAATAGAATTGCGTGAATTGCGGGTCTTGAGCCAGAGTCCTTAATCCCGCCATCAAAAATATTGTCGATATTATTAAACCTAATCTTCTCATTTTCTTTATCTGCGGATAAGGGTTACGTCTCCGGCTATTTTAAAGGGTACATTATTCTCAAATTTTCCTTTCGCTTTCCAGAAGTAAACATCCTGGCCCAGCTTGGCGCCGTTGTTGGCATACCGGCCGTTCCAGCCAACGTTCACATCAGTTGAGTGGAAGAGTTGCTCGCCCCAGCGGTTGAATATCCAAAGGTCGTACTCTTTTACACCATGCCAGATGGGGTGGAACACGTTGTCAACATCATCGGGGGTGGGGTAGGTTCCATCTTCGGGACTCTCGTCCGACGGAATGAACGCATTCGGATACTTGATATAGCCTGCGCCGCTTACTTCAACGTCCTGGTATTTGATTATCGAGTCGGTGCACATTTGCGAGCTGAAAGCTATCAACTTAACATCGTAGAACCCTTCTTTGGTGTACTGGTGATACGGGTTAAGGTCTGTCGAATATTCGCCGTCACCAAAGTCCCAGATGTAGGTGTTGCCGTTGCGTGTAGAGTTGAAGAACTGTACAGGCTGGTCGGGCAGCATCACATATTTCGGCGATGTGGTGAATTCGGGTTCGGGAAGCTCGTACACAGTTATAATCTCGTAGTCATAGTGCGATCCACCGTCGCCTTCCGCCGACAGTTTCACGTTGTAGATGCCAGGTTCGCTGAATTCATGAATCGGCTCTGGTTCAGTCGATGTTGTGCCGTCTTCGAAGTTCCACTCGAAGGTGTTGCAGTATTCCTGGTTAATTCTGAACTGAACGGTGAGCGGAACGCAGCCTGATGGTTTCTGGTTCAGAATCTCGATTCGCGGATATGGCGGCAGAATGATGACGTCGTGAGTCATAGTGTTCTCACAGTGCTCGGTCTCAACGTGCAGAGTGACGTGGAAAATGTTGTCATCTTTGTTTGCGCCCCATTTCCCATATTTATACATAAAGTATTTCTCGTCAGTTCTCAGCGTGTTTCCGTCGCCAAAATCCCATTGGTATGTCCACGGACCGTCTTGTGTGTAGTTCTCAAAGTAAACCGTGTCGTCAGGGTATCGTTGTGATGGTGTATGCGGCACAAAATCGACGTTCGGATTGATGTAGACCGTTACATTCTTTTTAATTGTGTCGGTACATTGGTATTTCGACGAGCCAATGTAGGTTATTGTCAGCACCTGATCGTTGTCGGTGGTGTTGTAGTAGGTGAATGTCGGTTCGTCAGCCACTGATGAGCTGCCTTCGCCAAAGTCGAACAAGTGGTTGGTCGTGGTTTTGGTTGACAGGTTCTTAACCTTGATAGTGTGTGGGCTACACCCTGCGGTGTCGAATTCAAAATCGACAATCACATTCGGGAAGGTGATCATTGGATTCACCATGGTGTCGCGGCAGCCCAAATCTGACTCAACCATAAGCTCAACGTTGAAGGTTATCGGCTCTTCGGTGTCGTTTGAATATTCCACCTTTTGGTTGTCCTTGCTTGTTGTGCTGGTCGTTTGTCCGTTGTCGTAGTCCCAGTTGTAGGTCAGGTTCGTACCGATTGATGTGTTCATGAATTCCGCTTCAAACGGCGGGCAGGCGCGGTCAATCAGCGGAATGAACCGTGCCAGTGGTTTGGCAAACACTTCAATCTCTTTTGTAATCTCGTCGGTACAGTTGTATTCGGTTGTGGTTTTGAGATTTACAGTGTATTTCTTGCTGTTCTCGTAGTCGTAGTTGTGGAATATCTTACTGAATGGCGGTTTCTCAACAATGGTTGAACCATCGCTGAATGTCCAGAAATACTGTGTTTTAGCATCTACAACCGATTTGTCTTCAAATTCAACAGTCAGCGGTTCGCAACCGGTGAAGTTGCCATCGAAATCGGGCACAGAGCGCGGATAAACGACAATGGTCTGTGTCGTGTCGTGGTGGCAACCATGGTCGTTGGTGACAATCAGCGAAATTGTATAGTTCTTATTCTCAAGTGGATAAGTGTTGTCATCATTGGTGTAGACACGGCTTCTTGGCTGGCGGTCGGCAGATGTTGTGCCATCGCCAAAATCCCAATACCAGGTGCCGGCACTTGTCAGTTTCGATGAGTCGGTTATTGTTACGTCAAACGGTGTGCAGCCGCCCAAAACAACAGCTGCTTCCGTACCGTTAGAGTTTTCAACGGTCTCGTTGATACCGAATTTTGCGTGAACATATGACCATACCGTGATGTCCTGGTCGACAGTCTTGACACAGCCCGTAGCTGTTTGTGTGGCAGTCATTTTCACGTTGTACACTTGGTCGGTCAGTTTGAAGTGCCTGAACAGGTGTTTGGGGCTTGTCTCAGCCGATGATTGGCTGTCGCCGAAATCCCACAGGTAACCTATGTCGCCGCCTGTTGTCCCGTTTGTGAACTGTACTGGTAGCGGGTTGCAACCTTCGATATCATCTTGGGTGAAAGACGGCAGTAATTGAGGATAAATAACTATCTGTTTTGTTATTTGGTCGGAGCAAGTGGTGTTCTCGTACTGGCCAGTTGATGTGAGAGTGATGTTGTATGTTTTCTCATGGTTAAGGTCTGAATTGTCGAACGTATGTTTGAATGTCTGCTTGTCGGTTCTGGTATCGCCCTTGCCATCGCCAAAGTCCCAAACAAACTGCGTTCCGTTGAGTGCGGCTACCGGATAACTGAAAGTTACAGGGTATGGTGTGCAGGCTGCGTCTTTCACGTATGTGAAGTCGGCAACTACATGCGGGTACGCTTTAACCGGCTTTGTGATTTCCGATTTACAGTTGTTTCTGTCAGTAACCGTCAGTTTCACGTTATATGTGTGCATGGCGGCTTCCACATTGTCGAATGTGTGAGTGTGGGTTGCACCGCTTTCTGTCGATTGCAGATTGTCATGGTCATAGTTCCAAGCGTATGTCAGACCATAACCTTTTGAGCTGTTGGTAAATGTGGTTGTAAGTGGTGAGCAACCTGTAGCATTGTTCGTTGGCTCAAAAGCGGCAATCACTTTCGGATAAATATCGATAGTCTTTGTCGCAACATCACGGCAACTTTCGTTTGCGCTGTTCATTGCTGTCAGCTCTATGGTGTAAGTCGATATGTTGTTGCCATCAGCGCTGGTATTCTCATAGTTATGATTGAAATTGTTCTTATCGGTTTTTGTCTCGTCTGTCGAACCATCGCCAAATTTCCACACATACTTGTTGGCGTTCAGCGAACTGTTCAGCATGGTTGCTTCAACCTTACCACTTTGTTCTGAATAGCATTCTGAAGCTTTCAAGTAGCCGAATGCGGCCTTTACTTTCGGGTAGACGTATATGTTTTCGGTTGTTGCCGTATCCGAGCAGCCGTTGGCCGATGCGACGAGTGAAGCCTTGAACGGTTTCGGGGTAGTGCCGTCAGTACCGTCGTTGTTGCGGTAGATGTGTTTGACTGGGTCGGTGTTGTCAGTGCGGGTTGCAGTTCCGTCGTCGAATGTCCACCAGTAGTCGGTGGGTGGAGCGAAGGAGTGGGTTCCTGCAAATACACTGCCGTTGGTGAATTTCACTTCGGTGCTGTCGCACATCGATGTTTTGTCGGGTGTTATGGCAGCAACAATTTTAGGCTTGATTGTTATCTCTCGTTCATAGAATTCTGAACATGTTTTGTTGTTGTTCAGCGCGTCAACATATTCGTCAATAAGTTTGATTTTTATTGTTTGTATTTCGCCTGTCAGATTCACGAATTCCAGTGTGGCTTCATCATTTTGAATCGCATTCCCAAGTGTTGTGTTGTTGTATGAACCTGTCGGGTCGGTTATTTCCCATTTCAGCCCGGCTTTGTAGGCATGGGCAGGGGTGTTGTTCTTCAGTTTCACAGTCAATGGTGAGCAACCCGCAGCATCGTAGTCGAGAGTGAATTTCGGATTCAAATATGGCATGACGGCCAATGTCGCTTTTGAAACAGAATCGCGGCAGCCCCACTGGCTTTCACCGGCAAGTGCGGTTGTGTAGTTCTGGATTTTGGGTTTGGTGTGCGAATAGGTATGTGCGATAGGCCCTTTGCCCTTCTCGCTTGTACCATCGCCCATGTACCATGTGAACTGAGTCTTGTCCGTTTGGTCGGACGACAGGTTGGTGAATGTTGCTATCATTGGGTTGCAGTCGCGCATAGGCGTCACGGTGTAGTTAACTGTGAATTTTGGATAAATTACCAGAGAATCACGCAGTTGCACGTCTTCGCAATTCTTGCCCACATCGCTTGTTCTGACGGCTTTCAAGCCTATACCCCTTAAAATCTTTGGCGCGGTTCCGTTGTTTTCGTATGTCAAAGTAAAATCATTGGTCGATTGAGTCCCGCCGGTTGGTGCATTCGGTCTTGTGTCATCGGTTGCTTCGCTTGCATAGTGAGTCCACGTATAATGCATTCGGCTTGCTTCGCCTATCGAGTTGTTTTTGAATGTGGTAGTCAGTGGTGAGCACGCAGAACTCTTGTCTATAACATACTGTGCCTTCACGTAGCCGTTCACAACAACATCAAGAGAGTCCCAACTCTCGCAGCCATGACCTGGCGTTTCGTCCACAATCCTTATTTTAATGCGGTAAGTGGTGTCTTTGACGCTTTTATTTATATAGGTGTGGCTGACCTCGTAGTTATATTCTGTTGTTGGGGTAGGGTTGTTTAATGAAGTGTCCACGTCGGGTGTAAGATACGGGTTGTTTCCGCCGTCACCAAAGAACACATTTATTCTTGTAAACGGACCTTTCAGCAGACTCTTGAAGTTAACAGTCAGCGGTTGGCATCTGTCAACAGGTTGCACCTTTGAGTCGTTGTCTTTAAATTTGAGTTCAGCTTCCACATTCGGGCAGACAATAAAACTCTTGGTTGCTGTCGATGGGCAGTTGTACTCAATCGAAGATTCCAGTGTTACCGTGTAGTTGACATCATTGGCTGTGTTGTTTACCAAGAACAGAGCGTTGCTGCTCTTGTCACCATTGACAACTTCTATAGTGCCATTGCTGTTGTTTGTCAATGTGTCGTTGCCAAAGTCATGCCCTTTTTTCACTATAGTGTTGGTGCCGTCATTTATTCGCCAAACATAGTTTACAAGTTTGCCTTTTTCATCGGTTTGGTTGGTCAGAACCACTTGTGACGGGCTGCAAGGTGAAGCCTGGTCTTTAATACATTCCGCCGTAATCTTCGGGTAGCCTAATGCCCAGACGTTGATTATGGTGTCTTGTGGTTGAAGAATTGTTGTGTCTTGTCCTGATATTACTTCAATTGGTACCTGACGCATCCAGCAACGGCGACTTATTAGTACTTTATAACGGTTAAATCCTTCAATAGGTTTGACTTCCGGTTCGCGTTGGGTTTTCATTTGTTCCGATGTCAGCGTGTTGGTTGAAATGAAAGTGTCGTCGGTTCCGTTGTCGATGGTTACACCTGCAGGCTTGATGAAACTCCATTGGTATCTCCAACCGCCAGCAGCTGAAAGAGTTACAGTGTCGCCAACGCAGAAACGATCATACTCGGAATTAAATTCATCACCAGCCACCACAGCCTTTCCCATATTGTTCGAAAAATCAGAGAAATATCCATAGCGGCAACCAGAGCCAGCACCGCCATTTATAATGGCAAGGTGAAACAATCCTGTTGCATTGCTAACTTTTACTACGCTACCTGTGTTTACTGCCGGAATTGAAACCCCGTTGCCAGAGTTTGTTGTAGAAAAAGTCACATGGTCTCGGTGTAAGTAGCACCAATCGTTTTTGGTCCCATCCGGCAATAAATCTTTACCAGTGCCAGGTATCTCTTTAAACCAATTGCCAGGTAACTGATAATCTGTGCCGTTAACATTTATAGTGAAATCATTTACGCAAGATTTCTTGCACATTATGTTCAAATAGAACCCTTCGTTTGTCGAGCGACAAACCGATACATCTGTAGAACCTGTGCATCCGTTGATAGTAGGAAGAATTGCGCCGCCAACTTCACAACCGAAACCTGCCATGTGCATTACTATTATTTGGGCAGGAACAATGGTGTCGTTTCCTGTTCGCGGGCTTTTGATTTTTTTTGTTGCACTTATATATAGCGCATTATAGTTTTTTTTATCACCTAAATCTAATACACCATTGTTGAGACGCATATGCTTTGTTTCACCGCGTTTTGTAAGTGTAATATTATTCAGTGTTAGGCCATCATCTGTCTTAAGACTAACAGTCGTCTTTACATCTTCAACTGCCATAATATAGGCATATTCACTTTTTCTGTTACCATTTCCTAATTGTCCGCGCATTACAATGTACTCAGTTCCTGCTAGTTTAGTTGGCACAAGTTGGTCGCCAATAACATCATAACAGCCGCCTTCGGAAGAAATGCTTGGTTGTTGTTTATATAAGGAATCGTCTTTCCATTGTACAGTGATGTAACCATTGGCGGTGATTATGGTTCCTCCCAAATGACTGCTTGCGTCATGCGATTTGGATTGAATTGATAGAGTTTGTCCTCTTTTTAATTTGAAGGTGCCAGTAGTGTTTTCGCCGTAAGGCCATAGGGATACAAGCTCATTTCCTTTGCGAGGTAATGTTACTTTAACAGTAACGTCTTCAATGGCAACAATATCAATGCTGTTCCAAGTACCGGGATTATTATAATTGGGATAATTTTGAAAGTCATATTGCGATGGTACAATAAACTCTTTGCCAAAAGCATTTTTCCCCTTTAAGGCCCAAATGTCATCGTTGTTTTGTACACCACGTTCCAAATAAATATTTACCATTTCGTTAGACGATATGTGTATACCCTTGTCTTTGATTTGGCAGCTTTCGCCCAAAAGTCCGCTTTCTAATATGTTGTTTTCTTGGTTGTTGTCAGTCATATATGTGCAAGAATAAACATCTCCGGCATAAATGTAATTCTCATCTGTATTTGAAGGGGGAACCATCGGTGTGTTAGTTCCACTATATTTTTGTCGGTGATATATTTTTACTGCTTCTGCATATGTGCTGAGCATAACTATTCTCGATTTGCCTGCAGGTACGTTAACTGTTATTGGTATAAAAGCGTTCTGCTTAGGCATATCAATATGCACGGTGGCATCGTTTTCAAAGGCTGTTATAACAAGTTTGGGAACATCATATTCGTGTTCACTGGTCATTTGCGGAATGCAAAACCAGAATTCCTTGTCGGTTTGGGCATTGGCAGCAGCAGCCTGTACCAATAATATTATGCTTATTATCAGATATTTAACAGCCTTTTTCATAATCGGTGTGTTTTTTAAAGACACTTTTTTTCAATCAGCAAAGGTAACTCTATTTTGGCTAATTGCGGCGTTTAAAATTGCTATTGGGCTATAAAAAACGGCTATTTGTCATTTTTTTTCAGGGTTGTTTTTTTTCATCGTATGACATGAAAAACTGAAAAATTTTGCATTCGGGCATAAAAAAACAACCCTCTGGTTGTTGCATTTACTTAAAAATAAAAAGCTTGCTGTAAGGCAATAGTCTAATATTATTCAACCAAATTAATTAACCCATGAAAAAAATACTGTAGCCCTAAAAGAAGAGAAAGATTATAGTCCCTTTAGACTTAAAAGAAGAGACCTTACAACAAGCTTTTCAAAGAACTATAACCTTACCGTGACAAAAGTAAAACCATTTTCTGAAATACCAAACAAAAAACACCATTTGTTTGAAAAAAATTACAGGAAAAACATTGTGGTTGAAAATCATTATTTTATGTGTATTTGTCAACTAAAAATATGACGCAATAACTATAATTTAATGCCTAAAAGCATCATTTTGCGCTGCCGGCGGGCAGCATTTTCTGTCAATTGAGTGCGTTTTTTCTTCATCAAGTCGCTTGTTTTTTGGCGCGTGAATGCTCGCGTCAAACATAATCAGACCATGCTGTAGGAAACTTTTTTCACACCACATTAATATTGGTATGACTAATTGACTATTTTTGGATTTAAAAAATATCAAAAGCATGAACAGACGTTTGTTATATATAGCGTTATTGGCCGGCATAATGCCGTTTGGCGCGGTTTTCGCTCAAAGTGGCTCAGTGTCAGATGGTCAGATGAGAGAATACAACCGAAACTCGCTTACAATATTATTGGTGGAAGGCGGGAAATACGGCTCGGAACTCAAGGCGGCCATGAACACGGTGGCTGTGCCTGAAAAGTTCGACAACAATATGCTCGAGCAGCGAGTGATGTCTGGGGCGGCAAACTCTGAAGCATTGCGCAAGCAGCTCGAGTCGATGAAGGTGCCAAACGACATTTTCTCAAAGTGGTTCTCGCGTTCCGATGACGGCAGATTCGATATGACTGTGGTCTATAACCGCGGACTCTACAACGCTTCTGACGCCGACGTGATCAAGGCGGCCGCAGCTAAACTTGGCATGTCGAAACTGAAAGATGCCGGTGAGAAACTCATCAAGCAGTCGTATGTGCTGGTGCTGTGTTTCGGCACCATTAAAACTATGGATCAGATTTATGATGAGATGGATGCCGCCCGCAGAAAATCGGCGAAAGCTCAAAACAAGGAATTCAAACCGGTGGCGCGCACTAAAAACGGCTACCGCGGCGAAGTGGCAGGATTCTTGTTCCGCTTGTCGGATGTTCCGCAGGCTATGGACAATTTCTATTCAAACATGTGGATTTTTGATGAAGACGCCCCTGATGTTGTGGCAGCCAAACGCCAAATGTTTGATACCACATCGTTCAAACTTGCCAGAGTGACATCATCTACGACAACCTACGAAGCCAGCCAGTACAATACTGGTGAGCAGAAGAGCAAGTCCGAATTGTTTAGCATGCTGGTCAACGGCTCGGTGCACAATCTGGTTAAGGATTTTGAAACCAAGGTTGAAGAGTGGAAGGTGCGTACTGCGCTTTACAGCGTGTTCCCGCTAAGGGCAAAAATCGGTACAAAAGAGAACCTTACGGTTGAAGACCGCTATTTCGTCTATGAGCTGCGGATGAACAAAAACAATCAGGTCTATGCCGACCGCCGCGGCGTTGTGCGTGCCAAAAAGGTGGTGAACAACAGTCAGATGGCGCAGGGCAACACCAATGAGAATCTGAAGCAGACCACATCGAAGTTTTATCAGATTGCCGGCCACAAGCTTGAGCCGGGCATGTATCTTGAGCAAAGCAACGATATGGGTGTCGGTGTTACGATTGGCGGTGCGGGCGGCTCGCTCGGTGGCGCTTACATCAATATCGAAGGCCTTGTGGGGCAATATGTTGGCATTACACAACTCAAGTTTTTCCTTGGCGGACATCTTGGATTTAACTCATATAATCACTCTAGATGGAACCACGATGATGCTGGCTTTATGTTCTATGGTGGCGAGCTTGGCCTTTCTAAAGGATTTTTCATTATGCGCAATGTTTCGGTTTCCGGTCAGGCGGGAATAGCGATGGAATGGGGCGACGCGCTCAAATCTGAAATCAAGAAGAAATATCTCAACGACTGCCTTGTGCAGGGATTGTTCGGCTTTGCCGGGGCTCAGCTGGCTGTCAACATCAAGTATGATATGCAGATTGTTGGCGGATTGAATTATTATGCCGAAATGGGCAACGCTACGCTCACGAAAGATGCTGAAGACAGCGATTCGAAAGATATGGGCATTAAATATTCGGAATTGTTTGATGGACGTGCCGGAACAAATATTAATTTAGGTGTACGCATCCAATTCTGATGTTTGTGCGTCTATAATATGTGATGCCGGAACAACGGCAGTGACTAATTGGAATGTAAAACAAATTTTTAAAATTTTGAATTATGAGAAGATTGATTAAAACAGTGGCATTGAGTGCAATATCGATGTTGCTCATGTGTGGTACCACTAACGCGCAGTCGCGCAACAAGGTTAGGAAACTCGAGTACAACAGCCAATACAACTATGAAGTTGCAACATTGGCTGTGGGTGTCGACGGAACAAAACTGGTTAAAGTGTGGGGCTATGGCAAAAAAGCCGAAGATGCCGTCCGCGATGCCAAGGCGCAGGGTGTGGCTTGCGCGATTTTCCGTGGGTTCCCGGCCGGCAGCAACGGTTCGGCAGCGCCTACACCGCCTATTGTGACAGACCCGAATGCGGCAACAACTCATGAAGATTATTTTGTGAAATTCTTTGAGCCGGGCGGAAAGTATCTGCAATATGTAAATCTCAGCACCGATGGCGTTTCGACCGACCGCGTGAAGGTTAACAAAAAGACCTACAAGGTTGGTGTCGAGTTGTCAATCGCCTACGACGAACTGCGCAAAGAGTTGGAACGTCAGGGAATAGCACGTAAGCTGAACAGCGGTTTTTAATTGATAATCAAAAAAATGAATCGTATGAAAAGAATTGGAATATTATCGGCAGCCTTGGTGCTGGCCGTTAGCAGTGTGATGGGACAGGCTAAAAAGCCGACAATAATGGTTGTGCCAAGCGACCGCTATTGTATTTCAAAAGGTTACATGACCAAATTTGACAATCAGGACATACCCGATTACAAAAAGGCGCTTCAGAATGACGCCGATTTGCGCATGGCCATTTCGAAGATTAGCGGCATAATGGCCGACCGCGAGTTCCCGCTGAAGGATTTGGAACAAGAGTTGCGTAATATCAGCAACGAGTCGGCTGAGAGCGCCATGATAACCGGCGCTAGTGGTAGCAGTGTGGCAGAGTCGCCTGTCGATGTGCTCAAGCGTACGGCCAAAGCCGATATTATTATGGACCTTGATTTCTCAGTTGTAAAACAGGGACCTAGAAACAGTATCATGTACACTCTCAATGGGTTAGATGCTTACACTAGCAAAAATATTGCAAGTTCGACGGGTGTTGGCAGTCCAAGTTCGGCGGCATCGGTTGAGTTGCTGATTGAAGAAGCCGTGCTGAGCCATATGGATGAGTTCACAGGCCGGTTGCAAGCTCATTTCGACGATATGTTCGCCAACGGTCGCGAAGTTAAGATTATGGTGAAAGTGTTCGATGGCAGCGAAGTCAATTTGAGTGACGAAGTTGATTACAACGGTGAGACCAACGAGTTGGCTATCTTCATCGAAGACTGGATGGCCGACAACACAGTGAGCGGACGATTCAGCCTGAGCGACGGCACGGAAAACTTCCAACGCTACGAGCAGGTGCGCATACCTATGTATTATGAGCGCAATGGCCGGCAGAGAGCAATGGATACCCGCACATTTGTCAACAATCTGAAAAAGTTTGTCGCCGAATCGTTCAATCTCGAGTCGAAAGTATATATGCGCGGTTTGGGTGAAGCCTGGCTGATAATTGGCGAGAAGTAAAAAGCTAAGTTCAATAAATACTGTGTATTATGAAGAAATTATTGTTGATGATAGGCATCGGGCTGGCAACCATGTTTGCTGCTGAAGCACAAAACAATTTGGGCAAAGCCGACGATGCAGCCCGTATAGCACTTGCACCGGTAATTGACGACAATGCCATGCCAGCAAGCGCAAAAAATATGTTAGAGAGCAAAATACGCAAGATTTGCACTTTGAACGGTTTGGCAGGCGAAGGCAGCAACCCAATGTTCTCAATCCGTGCCACAGTTGATGTGTTGAGCAAGGATTTGACGGCAACTGCGCCGCCAATGCACGCTCTCAGCCTTACTGTTAATCTGTATGTTGTTGACAACACCACGGGCAATGTCTTTAGCCAGACGTCGGTCGATGTTAAGGGCGCGGGACAAAATGAGAGCAAGGCCTATGTGCAGGCAATAAAGAGTCTCGACCCGAAACGTGGCCAATTCAAAGCTTTTGTCGAGCAAGGCAAGAACAAGATAATCGAGTTCTACAACTCGCAGTGCGATATGGTTATTTCGCGTGCCACAGCACTGAAGGCACAGGGTCGCGACGGTGATGCATCTGCATTGCTCTACTCGGTTCCCGAAGTGTGCAAAGAATGCTACGACCGTTGCATGGAACTTGCCGGACAGACAGGAGCTGCCAACCAGACAACAACCGTCAGCGATAGTGTTAATGCGGAAAGTGATGTTGTTGAAGGCGACGGTCTAACTTCAGAAATCGAAAACGGTGTTTTTGTTGCATTCAAGGGCTGCAAGCGCTACGGAAATAAAATCCGTCTGACATTCAGTATCGAAAACCGTAACACCAAAGATTACGAATTTGATCTTTACATGAGCGATTTGCGACTGATTGACAGCGAAGGCAACAGCGTCAAAATGGAAAAATGCAAAATGGCCGGAAAGGATTTCACATGGCACGAAACAGCCACAGTCATGAATGGCACGCCTGTTACGCTTGAGTGCGAATGCAATGCTGTTGACATTGTGAAAATGTTTGAGATAAAGAAAGATAACAAAACATACCGTATGCTGGTAAACACTGATTGCCAGTAAAAAAACAGTAATCTTAAAAAAGCCATCTTGCAAGAGCAGGATGGCTTTTTTAGTAGTGTGTGGTATAAAGAGTTGCGGGCTTATTGCACCGATTTCCGGTTTACAAACTCGTTGAAAATATCCTTGTATTTGTCGGCCACGGCAATAGGTTGATCGTTGATAATCACGCAATTGCGTTCGATTGACTTGATTGCGTCCAAAGCAATGATGTACGAACGGTGAACGCGCATGAAACGGTCGGCGGGCAGAGTCTCTTCGAGCGATTTCAGGCTCATCAGAGTCAGAATGGGGCGCGGGCGTGACTTCAGCCAAATCTTTACATAGTCCTTTAGTCCTTCGAAATAGTAAATGTCGCTGTAATCAATCTTAATCTGCTTGTAATCCGCCTTTACAAACATGTAGTCATTGCTGCTCACGGTGGTTTGCTTGCCAGAACGCTGAAGCGTGAACCACTCGAGAGCTTTGTTGGCAGCCGTCAAGAACTCATTGTAGTCGAACGGCTTGAGCAGATAGTCGAGTGCTTCAACTTTGAAACCTTCAAGGGCGTACTTGTCGAAAGCAGTGGTGAAGATGACGCGGTTCTTCTTGCGAAGTGTTTTCGATAGTTCAAGGCCGTTCAGTCCGGGCATCTGAATGTCGAGAAACAGCAGGTCGATTTGTTCTTTGGCCAGCAGGTCGAGCACGTCGAAACCGTTGATGCACTTGCCCCTGAGTTCAAGGAACGGGGTTTTGTTGACGTAGCTTTCAATAAGCTCGAGAGCCATAGGCTCGTCGTCGGCAATCAGGCAGGTTATTTTTTGTTCCATTATGGTGCGTTTTATTTGTGTTCAACAGTGTTAGTGTCTATCGACAAATATGCAAAATATTTATCATTTTCGATGCGGGTGTTGAAAACGGATTTTCCGTTGTAGAGCAGTTCGAGCCGCTTGCGGATGTTCTCGAGCCCGATTGACGAGCCCCCCGAAAGGTCGGGACCGGTTTTCTCAAAATAGGGGTTTTCTGTGGTGAAAATCACTTTTGTGCCGTCGATTTCCATCCTGAAAGTCAGGTCTGATGTGCCCATCGGCTTGATTCCGTGCTTGAACGAGTTCTCGATTAGCGAGATGAACAGCAGCGGTGCCACCATTATGCCGTTGGTGTTGGTTGGGAACGAGTATTCAACCTTTGTGTTGGCGGCAGTGCGCAGTTTCATCAGTTCAATGTATTTCGACATAAAGGTTATTTCGCCGTCGAGCGGAACAAGCGAGTTGTTGGTCTCGTAGAGCAGATAGCGCATCAGTTTGCTCAAGTTGTGGATGGTCTCTTTGGCTCGCTCGGGCGAAATGTCGACCAGTGAGTAGATGTTGTTGAGCGAATTGAAGAAAAAGTGCGGTTGTATCTGATATTCAAGATGTTTCAGTTCGGTTTGAAGTTGAGCGTTGGCGCTTTCCTGCTGCTTGCGTTCCATTTGCTGCCAGCGGTCGTAGGTTTTGAAGGCGACGGCCAGCACCAGCGGCAGCACCATTGTCAGCATATCCATGAGAATGCCATAAACAAAGAACATCGGGCGGTGCGGAATCTGCCATACGAAATGGTGGAACAGATATGGCTTCAGAGTTTGGTCGAGATAGGCGAGAAGCAGCATCAAAGCGGCGTTCGACAGGAAGAAAACCAGTTTCTTCTTGTTCAGGAAAACTCGGTCAACCAGCACTAAATAGTTGACATAGAAGATGATGAAGTAGAAGAATGTCGGAATCCACGAGTGCTCTAAAATGAAGGCGAATTGGAAGTTGTTGTGCAGCGACAGCAGCACGGGCATTATCAGTATGAAAATACAAACCGACATATGCACAAGCACCTTGTACAGCGTTGTGTTGTTCTCAATTTTCTCGTTGTTCATAGTACATTCATTTTTACACCAAGGCATCTTTGCCTTATGGCTCATTCCGTAAATATAGTTACAAATTTGTCAATGAAAATGAGTTTTTGAAATAATTCATCGAAGAACCATTGATTTGGAACATCGAAAGTGAGATTTTTTTAGATGAATTGCGGGCGATTTACGGCTTGTGCAGAGAGTTTGAATCAATGATTCTTCTCGCACGGGCAGGGCGCGTAGCCTTTGTAGCGTTTCTTCTGTGTGGCGCACGATGTGGCTAACACGCACAATATCAGCAGAAAACAAGTAATTATTGACAGTTTCGGCAGGCAACGTTTCATCATTTTTTGTTTTCGTTCTCAAAATAGGTGCAACAACCTGACAATCCGCAACTTTCGCACTTCGGCTTGCGTGCGGTGCAGACGTAGCGTCCGTGCAAAATTAGCCAATGATGCGCAATCGGCAATAGTTCGGGCGCGATGTTTTCGACTAACTGACGTTCTGTGTCGATTGGGCGCTTGGCGTTCACGGTCAGGCCGATGCGTGCCGAGACGCGGAACACGTGCGTGTCGACGGCCAGCGCGGGCTTGTTGTAGATGACTGACAGAATCACATTGGCGGTTTTGCGGCCAACGCCTGGCATCTGCTGCAACTGCTCAAGATTGTCGGGGACCAAGCCGCCGAAACGGTAGGTGAGCATCTGCGCCATCCCGTGAAGGTGTGTGGCCTTGTTGTTGGGAAACGAGCAACTTTTTATCAACTCAAAAATCTCGTCAACCGAGCCTTGTGCCATTGCCTTTGCGTCGGGGAAACGGCGGAAAAGGGCAGGGGTGACCTGATTCACGCGCTTGTCGGTGCATTGTGCCGACAAAATGACCGCCACCAGCAACTCATAGGCGTTCGAGTAGTGCAGTTCGGTCTGCGCTGTCGGCATATTGCGGCTGAACCAGTCAATCACGTTTCGGTAGCGTTCGGCGAGAGTCATTTGAGTTTTAAGTTATCGAAGTTTTAAGTTTAAAAGTTGAGATGCTTCGCTGTTTAGTGGTTTAAAGTTTAACAGGTTTAACAGGTTTAAATGGACTTCAGACTTCAGACTACGGACAATAGACTACAGAATTTTGGATAATCGGTGTCCCGATAGCTATCGGGATGGTTAATCGTAATTCGTAATTCATAATTCGTAATTTTCTAATGCCTAGTGCCTAACACCTAACTCTCAATCTCACTCAACTCAATCCAGCGGTCGGTTTTCTCATCGAGCAGGCGGCTTACTTCATCGAATCGGGTTGAGAGTTCGGTGATTCGCTTTGCGTCGCTCTCGCCGCCCGACAGTGCCGCTTCAATCTCGCTTTTTTCGGTTTCGAGTTGCTCAATCTCGGCTTCAAGTTGCTCAAACTCTTTGCGCTCCTTGAATGTCATACGGCGTTTGGCTTCGGTGCGCTCGCGCGGCTTCTGCTGCGATTGCTCGGGCTTGGCGGCCGCCGTTTCGGCCTTAACCTGATTGTTTTTCCAATCGCGGTATTGAGTGTAGTTGCCAGGATAGTCTTTAATCTTTCCATTTCCCTCAAACACAAACAAATGGTCAACCACCTTGTCCATAAAAAAGCGGTCGTGCGAGACAATGAGCACGCAGCCGTCGTACTTCGACAGATAATCTTCCAACACGTTAAGTGTCACAATATCAAGGTCGTTTGTCGGCTCGTCGAGAATCAGAAAATTGGGGTTGCGCATCAGCACCGTCATCAGGTAAAGTCGCTTGCGCTCGCCGCCGCTCAACTTGCTCACATAGGCGTAGTGCATCTGATGCGGAAACAGAAAATAGTTCAGAAACTGCGTGGGCGACAGCCTTGTGCCTTCGCCAACGGCAATGTCTTCGGCCACATCCTGAATCACTTCAATCACGCGCTTGTTTTCGTCGAACGACACTTCTTCCTGCTTGTAGTAGCCGATTTTGATGGTTGTCCCGATTTCGATTCGTCCGCGGTCGTAGGGCTCGTTGCCCGTGATGATGTTCAGCAGCGTGGTTTTGCCAGCACCGTTCGCGCCCACCACGCCTATTTTCTCGCCGCGGCGGAACTGATAGGTGAAATCGTCGAGCAGCACCTTGTCGCCAAAGCGCTTGTCGATGCTGAAAATGTCGATGATTTTCGTGCCGAGCCGCGAACTTTTTATGTCGA
>JAEEGJ010009067.1_pt1 | contig 26933 bp, 27 predicted proteins | sample 8958761 | NCBI WGS metagenome assembly JAEEGJ01 (sample SAMN16246546, study PRJNA631951) | gut metagenome | biome: gut microbiome; feature: rumen; material: RS-attached | host: Bos | place: Iran: Karaj | collected 2018-10 | reverse complement strand
CCGGTACTCCGCAATCCCCCACTTCCGCTCCACTTTCTCGGGGCGGAAGCGCATCGGCGTCAGTTTCTTTTCGTCCATTCCCTAGCGGATTTCAATGTCGTATGGAAGACGGGCATAGACCTGCGTGGGCTGGTTCTCGCGCAGGCGGCCGAGGCTCCTGCCCAGCTCCTCGAACGGCGTGCCGGCGAGGATGGAAGGCTCCTCGCGGCTGCCGGAGAGCATATTCAGGAGCTGCTCCGCCTGGGTCTGCCGGGCCGGATAGGTCACCACGTGGTAGTCGCCCTTGGAGATGTAGCCGGCCAGCGAAGCGGCGTAATCCACGGCCTCGCGGAGGCCGCCGATTTCATCGACCAAGCCGAGGCCGAGCGCGTCGGTACCCACCCACACGCGGCCCTGGGCCATGTCGTCCACTTTCTGCGTCTCCAGGGAGCGGCCCTCGGCCACCAGGCCCACGAAACGCTCGTAGACGTCATCGACATACATCTGCATGCTGGCGGTCTCCTCCGCGTCGAAGGGACGCGTCAGGGAGTACATGTCGCTGTGCTTGTTGGAGCCCACGGTGACGAGGTTCACACCCACCTTGCCGATGGTCTTGGAGAACTCCGGAATCAGCGAGAACACGCCGATGGAGCCGGTGAGGCAGGTCGCATCGGAGTAGATCTTCTGGACGCCGGCGGAGATCCAGTAGCCGCCCGAGGCCGCGTAGTTGCCGTAGGAGGCGACGACCGGCTTCTCGGCCATCAGAAGCTTCAGCGCGGTGCGGATCTTCTCGGAGGCGACGACGCTGCCGCCCGGGGAGTTCACGCGGAGGACGACGGACTTGACGGTCTTGTCCTTGCGGATCTTGTCGATCTCGGCGACAAAGCGGTCGGCGGCGATCTCCTGGTAGTCCCGGCCGTCCACGATCTCGCCGTCGGCGAACAGGATGGCGACGTTCTCCTTGCCGCGGAGGCGGTTCACCTTCACATCGACATAGTCCATCAGGGGGACGAGGTGCAGGTCCTCCACCTTCTCCACCTGGGCGAGGGCGCAGAGCTTCGCGACCAGGCCCTCATGGTCCAGGAGTTCGTCCACGAGGCCGTTCTCCAGGAAGTCCTCCGGGAAGTTGAGCTTGAGGTTGTCGATGAGGTCGTTGTACATGTCCACCGGGATGCCGCGGGATTCGGCGGTCCGGCAGGAGATGGTCTCCCACAGGGAATTGACCATCACCTGGTACTGCTCGCGGTTCTCGGCGGAGGGAGCGTTCTTGATGTACATCTCGCCGGCGGACTTGTACTTGCCGTGGCGGATGAGCTGGTAGTTCACGCCCACCTTGTCCAGCAGGTCCTTCAGGAAGATCATCCGGCTGGCGACGCCCGTCATCTGCGCGGAGCCGCCGTGGTAGGAGGTCATATAGATCTTGTCCGCCACCGAGGCGAGGTAGTACGAGCCGCAGGAGGGGTTCTCCGTATAGGCCACCACGGCCTTGCCGCTCTTGCGGAACTCGGCGAGGGCGGCGCGCAGCTCCTCGATGGAGGAGGTGCCGCCGGAAGCGGCGTCCGCGCGGAGGAGGATATACTTGATGCCGGGGTCCGCCGCGGCGGCCTCGATGGCCTGCACGGCGTCCCAGAGGCCCACGGTCGGGCCGCCGGCGGACAGTCCGAGCAGCGAGACGCTCGGGCTGAAGGACTCGTCCATCGTCTGTTCGCCCAAAGTGAACTGCTCCATGTCGATGTCCAGCACGCCTTCGCGCGGGAGGACCGTCTTGCTGCTGCCGAGACTCATCGCGCCGACCATCGCGAACAGCAGGAAAAAGCCGACGAGCTGCATCACGATGAACGCGCAGATCACGGCCAGCATCATTTTGACAAAATCTTTCATCTCATTGAATTCTTTATGAATAACAAATATAGACAAATTTCCGCGAAATAGCGTATCTTTGCATTCCTATCCGAAAAGACCATGGCACAGAAACCGTCCATCCCCAAGGGAACCCGTGACTTCGGCCAGCGCGAGATGGCCGAGCGCAATTACATATTCGACACCATCCGGAGCGTGTTCCGGACCTATGGCTACCAGCAGATCGAAACGCCCGCGATGGAGAACCTCTCCACGCTCCTGGGCAAGTACGGCGACGAGGGCGACAAGCTCCTGTTCCGCATCCAGAACAGCGGCGAGAAGGCCGAGCTGCCGCCCGAGAAGGGCCTGCGGTACGACCTGACGGTCCCGTTCGCCCGCTACGTGGTCCAGCACCAGAACGAGATCTCGTTCCCGTTCAAGCGGTACCAGATCCAGCCCGTCTGGCGGGCGGACCGGCCGCAGAAGGGCCGCTACCGCGAGTTCTACCAGTGCGACGTGGACGTGATCGGCTCCACCTCGCAGGTCAATGAGCTCGAGCTGGTGGAGATGGTGGACCGCGTGTTCACCCTCCTGGGCATCCGCGTGGGCATCAAGATCAACAACCGCAAGGTTCTCACCGGCCTCGCGGAGATCTGCGGCTTCCCGGAGCGGGTGGTGGACATCACCGTCGCCATCGACAAGCTGGACAAGATCGGGCTCGAGAGCGTCGAGGCCGAGATGCTGGAGAAGGGCCTGACGGCCGACGCCGTCGCCGTCCTGCGGCCCGTCCTCCTGCTCTCCGGCACCACTTCCGAAAAACTGGCCACCATGCGCGGCCTGTTCAACGGCGGCTCCGCCTCCGGCCTGGTTTCCGCCACCGGCCTCAAGGGCCTGGACGAGCTGGAGGAGCTGTTCGGCTTCATCGGCACGGCCGGCGTGTCGCAACCCGTGGAGATCGACCTTTCCCTCGCCCGCGGCCTCAACTACTACACCGGCGCGATCTTCGAGGTGAAGGCGCTGGACTTCCCCATCGGCAGCATCTGCGGCGGCGGCCGCTACGACAACCTCACCGGCATCTTCGGCCTCCCGAACGTCTCCGGCGTGGGCATCTCCTTCGGCGCGGACCGCATCTATGACGTCCTCAAGGGCCTGGACAAGTTCCCCGCCGATCTGGGCAGTTCGACGCGGCTCCTGTTCGCGGTGATGGGCGCCGAGGAACTGCGGTATGTCCTGCCGCTGGCGAAGGCCCTCCGCGAAGCCGGCGTCTCCGTCGAAGTCTACCCCGAACCGGGCAAGCTCAAGAAGCAGTTCGACTACGCCGCCAAGAAGGCCATCCCCTTCATCTCCATCAACGGCACCTCCGAAATCGAGGCCGCCACGGTGAATCTGAAGAACCTCGAAACCGGCGACCAGCAGGCCTTCCCGGCCGCTGAAATGGACAAAATCCTGGAATTCCTGCGCTGACGTCATTCCGGGCTTAACCCGGAATCTCAAAAAAATTTTGGAATTTCAAAAAAAGTCCCTACCTTTGCATTCCACATCGCGGAGTAGAGCAGTCGGTAGCTCGTCGGGCTCATAACCCGGAGGTCGTAGGTTCGAGTCCTGCCTCCGCTACTACTTAAAAACGCTAACTGATTTATAATTAATCGGTTAGCGTTTTTCTTTTGAGAGAAGCAGCTATCAATACTCTATCGTCTCCGGATAGGTCTTAAAATCGGGGTCGGCCTTCCCTATACGTCTGCTGATAAGACGAACATTGTTAGGGCTTCGGAAACGATAGGTTCTATAACAATGATATCGATAGTGAGTCAGATCACAATCTGGCTCTTGCATCGGATCTTCATAATGGTACATATGTTCAAATGCCTCCCAAGGTTCTAAAACTGACATATTGATAACCTTGGATGGATCCCAATCAGACTCCACAAGTACGTGTTTTTTCCCGTAGCGATAGAGTCCTATCCAGTTCGGGGATATGAACATTACAGAATCAACGACCTCTGGAGGTGGGAGCGTATTGTGATCGTCAAACAGAGTGACAAATAGGCTATCATCTAACTCTATGCTCGTCGTGTCTATCTCAAATGTGCTATACTCCCATAAGGCAGCATTGGCACTGAAACGAATCAAAGAATCCTGGCCCTCCAGCCAGAAACTAACGGCATACAATGAAGGGGCACCGTAGGAGTTGGGTATACTGTCGATTCTTTCCAAAAAACTCTGAAGCGAATCTTGGATAGCGGCATCCTTGAAAAGCGGGTTGACAACCTGCTTGGAATGGCAAGCGCTCAAGGATAGCAATATCAAGCAAATAAATAAGGCTCTATTACTCATAAGCATTCATTGACATATTGATTACGGTTTAATCAACCAGCATGATGCCAGAAGAATAAGAAGACCACATCCAAACAATACACAATATAGAGGGTTGTCACCGCCAAAGAAAACAGCCCAGGCAATGAACATCAGAAGAAACGCCAAGGATAGCAAAATGAAACCTCCAAAAACCACTCTTCTTAAAATGACATTCCTGGGGAACACCCAGAGCAGGACCAACAAAAGCAAAATGAATCCCGCCAAGCCAAAAGGGAGAATACCCCACCCGCCGATTCCGAAGCAAGAAGCGGCTTGAAGAGCCCATAAGATGGTAAATAGTATTTGCTTTGCTCTTGGTCTCACCTTGTAGAGATGTGGATGTCTTTCCCTTCAACGGTAATATCCGTGATTCTCTTGGGATTGATTCCCCACTGTTTCTTAATCTGTCTTTTTAGCACAGCATTATCTAATAAACACCCCAATTCTATCCCGCGATGCCTCTTTTTTGGTTTTCCATTTAGGAAGAAGGTCTTGATTGCACTATCTTTCTTGGTAGTAATGATAAATGTGTCTTTGGGGTGATTTGGATAGATATTATGAGCGGACCATTCTTCTCTTTTAATTAGAACGACATCATCAATATCCTCCTTGTTGATAAAAGGATTTGCTTTTAAAAAACAATCAAGTGCCTCAGAGGAATCAAATCGTTCCCGAGATGTGTTTTCGAGCCACCAAAAGACACCATCAACAACGAATCCGATGTCTCCGTAATGATGGGTCAATATCCACTCTTGCAATCCAACGGCATCCGCTCGTACCTCATTCAGCCAATCTGCTCCGTAGTTCTCATCTAACCAAGAAAAGATGGTGGAATTATACTCCTTCATCTCTTCGTCCGAACATTCGGCGATGCATCCAAACTCATTATAACCAATACCATAATGCTCTTTGAACACCTCATCACTTTGATAGACGGTAGGTGATATGCCACTATACAAGATTAAGTCGGCATTGCCTTCTGCCAAATCTGTTATAGCGGATTCTGCGGAATACTCTCGAATCTGAGCTCCTACGACATCCGTTATAGTAGCCAACGATAAACAAAGGAATAGCCGAACAACAATCTTATTCATTGTGAGTATTATCAAGGTCTTCCAATAAAAAGACCACAATTCATTTTATCCGTTTCAAAACGGTATCACCCATTTTTAATTTGTTTTTACTCAATACCTGTATCTCAAGAGTTCCTTCGATTAGACCTCCTGACATCAATGCTTTTTCAATATCACTCAAAACAGGATTCTTATTAAATCTAAGTTCTATAACTCCGTCGTCACGCATAGTCCATTCGCCTCGGCCCATATATCTAGACAAATCAAAAGATTTTTCTAACGAACAGGTATAATCCGAATTCAATTCCAACAATACGTAATAAGCTATCGGATTTCTACGATGCTTTCCACCCTCAACTCCATCAAATCTACCGCAAAAAGAAGGATCAGGTTTCGTCGCTTTGATAGGAGCGGCCTCCGGAGTCGTGACGAGCGTCGGAGGCTTCACCCTGCTACGAGGTGTGGGGGAAGCAGGATCCATTATGACAACGTCATCCAATAACGTCACTGCTTTCAATACAACATCAGGATTCATTGGGAACGCACTTTCCGGAGAAAAGGTCAAGACAACTCCTTCATAGCCTAGACAGTCGTAATGAATCTCGACGGTTTTGTCATTAGGAATGGATAACGAGTAATGCCCTAATGAATCGGTAACCGTACCTTTCGTTTCGGAAATATAAACAACGCATTCGTACAGCGGCATGCCCTCTTCATCGGTAACAGTTCCTTTGAGTGAAAAAGCCGTCTGAGCAGATAACGACGCCAAGCTCAATAATAGAGCGACTATCACAGATATGAAGTGATAACTTCTCATCAAATTGATTATTTCGTCTTTCTTTGGAGCCTTGATGTTTTATCGGCCTAAATATAGCGATTATCTTTCAATAGACTTATACTGTTCAATCACTTTCCCAACCCGATACCCAAACTTCACTCAGCTATTAACCGGTTCGACAAGGCCCAAAAGCATCAATTCAGACCAAAACACTAAGAACCTTATTATCAAAGCAATACAGGAATACACCACAAACGAGATGAAGTCCTTTTTCGAACCCCCATTTCCCACAGTTTTTGACGCTTATCTCTCTGAACCCTCCATTTCTGTCATATTCTCACTTCCTTGATTTTCAATATATTGCGCAAAACTTTCAACCTTCCGGATGTCTTCCAGAAGGTTCGAGATTTTAGGTGTTTGGTCTACACAGAAAATAAGTCAGCCTCCTCGGCTGACTTATTTGTTTGATTATCAGAGAATTGCGATTCTGTGAAAAGTTCGAGATTTTGAGAATCCGTTTTTTATCTACTAGTTAAAAAATCCTCGAACCAGCAGGTCGCCATAAAAACAAAGATAGGCAGGGATATGTCCAAAGTGAGTACAAATAAAGCAGGACCTCACCGGAGTGAAGTCCTGCCATTTTGAAAATGATCCTTCTAGTCGCAGACGGGACGGACCGAGAAACCTTTATAACGTTCATCCCAATGGTTATAGGAATAGCCATCCACCCAGAAGTACAAATCATACGCGTTGTCCGCCATGCCCGTATTGACATCAGAAGACCAGTAGTAACCATAGATACCACCATAGCCGACATAGCCTTCCTCTCCATACTTGTACCCGGCTGCGGGAAGGAAAATGCTATGACCTTCATACCCTGCTATCTTACTCGTTACAATCATACCTTTGACTCCCGTACCGTTATAATCTGATGTCCTGGTCCAAGTGAAACTATTGGAATCATTCAACGTTATCCACTCCACATTAGTCGGCATACGCCAACCCCCTCCCCAATTCATCGCTGCGGCATCATCCATAGCCCAGAGCCTTGTATAGTTGCTAGCAGAATACTTATAGAATATCCTGTCAAAATAATTATCCCATATATAAGAGTTCTTGGGATCTGCATCACCCCATGCAAAATAGTCCCCGTAGTCCCAAGGGTTTTCAGCTCCGACATTACAGGTTGCCCATTTCAAGCCGTCACCCATCTCTACGTATTCGTGGAAGGAGATGTGGGTCTTAGGTCGAACCGGACGGATGGACAAGCCTTGACCAATCGTTCCAATTCCGAATATATCACAGTGAACTACAGATGTGGATGTGTAATAGCTTAGAGTCATACCGATAGCTTTTGGATCATCTGTGGATTTGGTCGAAGACCATAGGGCTGCGGGGGACTCACCAACTATAATAGGTGTGCTCCCGGAACGGATTGATCCAGCGACTGGAATATAGATACTATTCCCGTTAGGTCCTACGACATAATACACATCCTTGCCATTGAGCGTTACCAAGCTCCATGTACATTTCGTTTTCAATTCCTGCATCTGTGCCTGGGTCGGCAACCTCCAACCTCCGCCCATGAGATAGTAGGCAGCATCATCCTCGAGCTGGAGTTCGGTGAGTGCAGAATCCTGGTACTTCGCCTTGATTGAGGCGTCTGCAGTACCATAGCTTCCGGTTCTAGGAGTCAATTCACCCCAAGCATAGTAGTTTCCTGCCTCCTCCGGAGTGGTCGCACCGAGGTTGCACGTGGCCCACAAGGTTCCGGAAGGTAAACCCAGGTCGACGGTTTCCATGAAGGTAGCATACTGGTCATCGTCAATAGGAGTGTTCACATACTCTTTGAAATAATTACGCGGTATTTCAATATTAGTTGTTTTCCAGCGCCTAATGGCTGAATTGCCGTCCCTCTGAATGAACTCCATCTTCATACTGGCGGTGAACTGTACCGGGAGAGTGACGATATAATAATCCGTGTCGGGCTGGAAGTAAGTTCCGGGAGGAGAATTCAGAGTGATGGATGTCTTACCATCAAGAACCTCTACGACCTTAGGCTTTCCATCGCTCCCGAAGCCGAGTTTAACTTTTCCCGCCAGGACCTCACCGTTATTCCCAGAAAAAACAATCTTCGTAATACCAGGATGAGTAACTCTGAAACGAATACCACCGCAGGCGCAGAGGAAACCGATATTCAATCCCAGACTCTTCCCCATCGAGATATACAATTCCTTATCGAAAGAACCCGCTCTAGCGGTCTGAACATCCGGAAGAGTGGTCGTAATTGAACTACCATCGCATACTATATCGTTCCTGTAGGGATAAACACCCCAGAAATAGATATCATCCATTGTCATATCTTCACCACCCAATGTAATGGCGTTGATTGAACCCGTAAAACTGGCAGTGAACGCTTCTTCGGTATTCAGAGAAATGAACATCTGCCCCCCATTTGTTCCGGATCCATAGAAGAGGCTAATCTTATCACCCGGTTCCCAAAGAAGATTATACTTCTTGTTCTCGCTATCGTAATGGACGATGGTTCTTGTAGATGCATTGTCTTCAAGAGATGCTGTGATTGTAATCTCCTGCATATTTTCATCGACAACTGGGGCAGGCTGTTCAAGCTCTCGCGAGCAAGAATAGAAAATCAAGGCCATACAAAAAGTGATGGCAGCTAATACGTGTCGTTTCATATGTGGTGTGTTTTGGTTAGTCCTCGCCTTCTCCTCCTCCTGGCTGGTCTTGGCTGCCCGGATCGGGATCACTCATAATGGTCCGTTCCATGGAGATGTCAATGACACTCGCATCCGGCGTCTCATAGGACACGGGATTGTAGTTTTTCATTCCTTCGTCAAGCATAGCAGTGTTAAATTATAAGTTTGTGTCAAAGGGAATATACGAGAGCCTCACCCTTCTCCTTATGTAGGGAAGAGTAAATCAAGATACAAACGTCTGATTTCAAGCCACTTATACTCATTCCCCGAATAGCAATTAGGGGTAGACTAGGAGTATATGCAAAACAAGGAACCATCATCGTTGACTTAGGTACGCTTACAAATATAAAGAAAAACTCTGAACAAACCGAATTATTAAGAACCTACAAATGATTTCTGATTCAGTTGGGCTATATCTGCGCAGATTAGAATCTTCCTTGAAATTCGCGTGCAGCAAGGTTTAGCGCACGAATGGCGTCCAAAAAGTTCGATATTTTATCATAATAGTCTACTAAACGAAAGATTCGGCAGCCAGAAGGCTGCCGTTTTCGTTTCCCAGGGGTCTGCGGACAGCTCTTCCGGAAATGGCTAATCCTCAATGAGTTATATACTGGTCATCTGCAGACCCTCTCAAAAAACCAGGGGTCTGCGGGAGGATGTTTTGTAATGGATTGACACACAGCCAAATGCAAACAATCAATCCGCAGACCCCGCAATATCGTCCCGCAACAGGTTTACCTGAGGTTTGGAGAATCGGCGCAATGTGAGTAACTTCACATCGATTAATTGGTACATTCCGGACTGAAGCCATGACATTCACACCCTTCTCCGCAGAGATCATCAAGCATCCCGACATGGACGCTTCCTATATCCGGATTCCCTTTGACCTGAAAAAAGAAACGGGGAAAGGACGGCTGCGGGTGCATGCCACATTCGACGGTATCCCTTATGACGGGAGCATTGTCAATATGGGCGAAAAGAATCCCGACGGTTCCATTTGTTATGTGTTAGGTATGCCGAAAGCCATCAGGAAACAGATCGGAAAGGCCTTCGGCGATACGGTGAAAGTTGTGCTGGAACCTTGGTCAGAACCCTCGCCGGAAATATTCTTTGCAGAGGAACCCGGAGCGTTGTCACTGTTTCAGGCACTGAATGATCGGATTCTGGAGGAATGCGGCGAGTATGCAACCATGCGCAGGGAGATTCAGAAAACACAGGTTTCCTATTACAATGCCCGGATGTTTGCCTGTATTTCCCTTCTTCGAATCAAGCGCAAGGCCGAGATGCCCCATCCGTATATTACCGTCTCATTTGGTTTGGGCGAGCCTTGCCGGCATCCCCGTATCGGCGTTGTCACAGAGGCGGCGCCCAAACGCTGGACGCATCATGTTCTGGTCAGTTCCATAGATGAGATTGATGACCGGCTGATGGGTTGGCTGAAGGAAGCGGCGCATTATTCAGCAGATATCAACAATTCCATCCAATGACAAGAAGATTCAAATTCAACACCGTCGGACTTTTTACCCGGGACAATCGGGCGACGGTCGATTTCTACACGAAGACCTTCGGCTTCACCACCGACTGGGACGGCGTACAGCCGAATGTCGAAATGGTGCTTGGCGATATGCGCATCATCCTTTTCCCGCGCGAGGCGTTTGAGCGGATGGTCTCTCAGTCTTTCCAGTACCCCGGTGACCTCAACGGTACGATCGAACTGGCATTTGATGTTCCTACATATGCCGATGTGGACAAGGAATACCGGAATGCGCTGGACAACGGCGCCCAATCGGTGCTTCCACCTACCACCGAACCCTGGGGCCAGCGCACCTGCTACGTTGCCGATCCCGACGGCAACCTGATAGAGATTGGTTCTTTTTTTCAAGAAAACGCTTGACACCTTGGCAAGGTGAAACACATTCCCAACATTCTGTCTGCACTCAGATTTCTCGGAGCCATCTGTCTGCTATTCTGCAGTCCGGCAGGTGTGGCGTTCTGGGTCATCTATGGACTATGCGGCATCAGCGATATGCTGGATGGTTTCCTTGCGCGGAAGCTGCACGCCGAGAGCAAGGCCGGTGCCGTCCTGGACAGCGTGGCCGATATTTGCTTCGTCGCGTGTTGCGCTATCAAACTGATACCCGTTCAACAGATTCCGGCCTGGTTGTGGATCTGGGCCGGGGTGATTGTCCTGATCAAACTTATCAATCAGATATCCGCGCTGGTTGTCTGCAAACGATTCTGTTTCCCGCACACCGGGGCCAACAGACTGACGGGTCTGCTGCTCTTCCTTTCCGTGCCGATGACATTCTGGTCCATCATTCCCATAGCATTCGTGGCCGTGGTCGCCACTTTCGCTGCCATCCAAGAAGGACATCTCATCAGAACACGGAAAAGAGAATATTCTTTCATAACATTAAGGGACAGACCGGAACTGAAAAATACGGCTTCCGCCTGGTTTCACAGCAAATGGAGCGCCCCGGAAGAAGCCTATCTGGAGTGCATGGACCAGTATCTCAGCCATCAGACTGAGCTTGGATGGTATCTATGCCTGGATGACGACAGAATTATCGGTGGTTTGGGCGTCATCGAAAACGATTTCCACGACAGGAAGGATCTGACGCCCAACATCTGCGCCGTTTACACGGAAGAAGCGTATCGCGGGCAAGGGATTGCAGGGCGTTTACTGAATCAAGCCGTGGAAGATCTTTGGGCGAAAGGGATTTCTCCGGTTTATCTTCTAACCGACCATACCGGCTTCTATGAACGCTATGGATGGGAGTTCCTGTGTATGGCCCAGGGAGACGGCGAATCGTACCTGTCCAGGATGTACGTTCATTATTAGTCAAGGTCTTTCGTGAACGATTGAAGTTGTAGCAGACCTTCGATGAACGAGAGGTTCGAGATTCGGAGTGTTTGGTCTACGAAGCAAAAAAAGTCAGCCTTACAGCTGACTTTTTTTTTGTTTCTCCGCTTCGGGAGGACGCTGTCCTCTCAACCCCCGCCGCTTCGCGGCTGCCCCAGTGGGGCACGGGGGAAAGGATTCCCCCGAAACCCCCTTCGGTCGGCCAGCGGCCTCCGAAATCATGCCTGTCGCCAAACAGGCGCAAGCCGATAGGCGTTCGACCACATTCCTGCGGCGGTCATAATGCGCCTAGGCCCGAAATCGACCCTTGCCGCAGCGGCATCAGCCTTTTACGCGCCTGTGGTGCTGATACTTTTGCGCCAGTTTGGCGAAAAAGAAGGTTTCATTTTTTGAAGAACGAAGGATAACGGTTCTCATCAACATTCTCATAATCGAATGATTTTGCGTTCCTTGTGATAATTCATAGTCACGAAAAGATTCCAATGCGGACATGAAAGAATTCAATAATAAGAGGGATATCCTCCGGATTCTTATATTCTGCCAATGCCGGCAGCAGATTGGAATCACCTTCGCACAGCCTGTCCAAATGGTTCAGCCCGCTTCCAAACAAAACAGTACTATCAAGATGCAGTCTCTGTTCCTTTGTAAAAAGCAAAGAATCTTCCTCGGCGGCTTGTAATACGTGAGAGGCGACATTGGTTCTGAAAATCAAATCAAGCCATTGTATATGAAAGATGCTGGTATCAGTCAATTCAGCCAACAAGATACCATAACAACTTGGGCTATGTTTGGAAACCAGTTTGGCAAGGTGCTTTTCGATAGCCTTGGGGGTCGATGTCGGAATAACGAGCAGGCCCGACACTTTGCGCAAAGCTTTCTTGCAATTGCAGGTGCTATTTTTTTGCTAAACAACCATTCAATTCTTGCCGATATCGGCAAGAATTGCTATATTTGTATCGGCATAGAAGCATTAGTTGCCGATAGATTATGGAATTCATCACCGTCAGTCAATATGCAGAATTGCATAACCTCTCTGAACGCACTGTACGAAACTGGTGCAGCGAAGGAAAAATGGACGGGGCTTTTCTTTCGGGAAAGACCTGGATCATTCCTGCCGATACCCCGCTGCCCAGAAAGGGAAAACACAGGGTCAGCCCACTTATGAAGCGCCTCAGGGAGGAAAAAGCAGGAAGAGTGAGCGGGGGAATCTACCATAGAACACAGATTGACCTCACTTATAATTCCAACCATATCGAGGGCAGCAGGCTTACCCATGAGCAGACGCGCTATATTTTCGAAACCAACACCATCGGCATAACGGACGAAAGCATAAATGTCGATGATATCGTAGAAACGACCAATCACTTTCGTTGTATCGACCTTATCATTGACCGGGCGGAGGAAAGGCTCTCGGAATCCCTTATAAAAGAGCTGCACCGCACGCTGAAATCCGGGACATCCGACAGCAGGAAAGATTGGTTTAACGTAGGTGATTATAAGAAACTTCCCAACGAGGTAGGAGGGAAGGTTACCTGCCCTCCTGAACAGGTTCATCAGAGAATGAAAACACTTCTTGCCGCCTACAACGCCAAGAAGGAGAAATCACTGGAGGACATCCTTGACCTTCATCAGAAGTTCGAACTCATCCATCCTTTCCAGGACGGAAACGGACGCGTCGGGCGTCTGGTGATGTTCAAGGAATGCCTTGCCAACGGTATCGTTCCGTTTATCATTACGGACGACCTCAAATTTTACTACTATCGTGGCCTTCGTGAATGGGGACACATCAACGGTTATCTGACAGACACTTGCCTCTCTGCCCAGGACAACTACAAGGGTCTGCTGGACTACTTTAAAACAAAGTACTGATAAAAGACTGAATCAGCAGCAGCCCTTCGTTGAACGAATGGTTCGGGATTCGAAGTGTTTGGTCTGCGATTTCGGAAGGTTGAAATAAACAGGTAATTATGGCTTGCAGCTCAGATTTTGTTCAATTCATTGTGGATCAGTGCTCCGGCGCCGGGGAGATTGCCGTAAAGAAAATGATGGGAGATTATTGCCTTTACTGCGATGGTATCCTGTTCGGCCTGATCTGTGACAACAATTTGTATATCAAGATGACGGATGCGGGAGAGGCCGTACTGGACGAAGTAGTGCTGCGCCCGCCTTATCCCAGCGCCCGGAACCATTTCTATATCACGGATGTGGATGACCGGGACTACTTGGAGGATATCATCCGCGCAACGGTGCCTGAATTGATGACAGGCAAGTCAAAAGCCAGAAGAAGTGCGGTCAACCGCCAGGTTCCCAACTCCTTGGATGAGGTCATCGCCCTGAACATCGTATGTTCCCAGGACCTGCGGGCTTTCTTTGAGCAGTATCTGGGCAAGGGCTTCCGATTCAAGGTGGAGTTTCAGAACTGGCTGCGGGAGAACGCCGGTCTCACTTTCCGCGATGCCGTTGAAGCCTATCCCACGCTCCTGAAACAGGTGTACCGGAGGTTTGGAGAATCGGCAGAATGTGAGTAACTTCGGATTCCGAAAAAGAAATGCACCAAAATGATTGACTCTTGCTTCAAATACAGACGCGTATTATCTATCATCCTCGGCTTTGTCCTTGTTTCAGGCATCTTCACGTCGTGTGACAAAGGGCCGATCGATGTCCTGTATATATTTGGCGTGATAACGGAAAACACTGCCACCGCTGATGTCAAAGATCCCGAAATACATGAAACTTATGTGACACTCCTCAGCGAACTGAATAATGAGCTGGCAGCTCTGATGAATTCGACGGAATCCACTATTTTGGGGACAGGGGCGACTTTCAAGATAACAGAAGGTGTCGAACTGGAGCCCCGGGATCTTCGTTCAGAAGATGAAAAGAAGATAGCCGTTGCCAACAGCCATCTTCTCAGACTCAAACAAATAGAATCCGCCTACAAAGAAAGGATCGAAGACATCGAGAAACCAACCGGCACATCTTTCTGCATCAAGGTCAATTACATCCTGATCAGAGGTATCGGGAATTCCGACTCGGTTCTTCTGCAGGAATACCAGTTCGAATTGAACTACAATTAATCCACTTTCGCTGTCATTCAGGAAGGGCACTTCATCAGAACACGGAAGATGCGTATCGCGGACCCGACCACACCGGCTTCTATGAACGATATGGAGAAGGAAAACGTAATCCGTGAAATCAAAATAAAATATGGACAAGAATAGACTCTTCCTGCAAGCCATCGGCAAGTTTCTGCTCGGGGTTATCGTTATCGGCCTGCTGCTATTCCTGCCGGCCGGGTCGCTTCAGTATTGGCAAGCTTGGCTGCTGATGGGCATTCTGTTTGTGCCGATGTTCTGCGCCGGTCTGGTCATGATGGCGAAGAATCCGGAGCTGCTTCGCAAGCGGCTGAATGCCAAAGAAGAAGAGAAGGAGCAGCAGACAGTCGTGAAACTCAGCGGCCTCCTGTTTGTCGCCGCGTTTGTCGTGGCGGGCCTTAACTGGCGTTTTGACTGGTGCGTGCTGCCTGACTGGGCCGTTTGGGTATCGGCAGGACTTTTCCTGATCTGCTATCTGCTCTACGCGGAGGTTTTGCGGGAGAATGCCTACCTGTCCCGGACCATCGAGGTTCAGGAGAATCAGAAGGTCATCGACACGGGGCTTTATGGAGTCGTCCGGCACCCGATGTACATGGCCACGACCATCCTGTTCCTGACAATGCCGCTGGTGCTGGCTTCGCCCTTCTCTTTCCTTATCATGCTGCTTTACATTCCGCTGATCGCCAAACGTATAAAAAATGAGGAAAGGGTCCTGGAAGAAGGACTTGAGGGTTACAAGGAGTACAAGCGGAAGGTGAAGTACAAAGTGATACCTTTCGTCTGGTAAAAACCTCTTTATCGGTCAAGCCCATCAGGAGCACCAGCGTTCTTCGTGCCTGTGATGTTGAAGCTTTCCCGCTCATTTGGACATCTGGCAAAATGTGGCTAACTTCACGCCGCAAATCGAAAGAACCCGACATGAATCTTTTCCCGCGGATGGAAGCTCGCTGGCGCCTGTTCCGGATTTACCTCGAGGGTGGAGAAATACCCTGGCAGAAGCCGAAAAAGGTGCGGAAACGGCGCGACGGCGTGTATATAGGCACCCGCGAGGCCATCATTCCCTTTTTGAACAAGGATGCCAAGCGGACCATCGTCGACCTTATCTTCAGGCCCGGCTATCTGATGCGGGACTATATCCAGCGCGGTCGGCACGAACAGTACCTGGCACCCTTTACGGCGCTGCTGGTCTTCTATTCGGTATTCACCCTCCTGACAGCCATTATCCAGCCAGGCACCGGCCGGGGCTCCTTGGGAGATTCACTGATCGAAGCCGCGGAGGATCCGCAATTGGATATAGGGTTGGAGATTCCGGGAGGAACCATCAACAAGGAGAAGGCGAGCCAGTTTGTTTCGAAGCTTTTCCGGACAGTCTCCAATGCATTCCTCCTTACGCACCTGGACCTGTATCCGGAAGCGGTCGACACCCCCTGGAAAGAGTCGCTGGCCGCTGTCGAGGCCGATCTCCGCAGCAAGGGTATCCCGCTGTTCCTGGGTAATTTCCTGCTCCTTTGGCTGGCGATGGCCCTCCTGTTGAGAAAACATCAAATCAGCGCTTCCGGCGCGGCGGCCGCTTCGGCCTATGTGCTGTGCCAGTACTGTGTCTTCATGTTCCTGGCGCTGATCATCTCCTTTGGAAAGAGCTCCAAACTAGGCATCTTTATCATGGGAATCCTCCTGTTCATCGACTACCGCCAATGGCTGCAGATCGGGAACAGGAAAGCCCTGTGGCTCACGGTTAAGACCGGACTGGTCTATCTCGCCGCCATCAGCCTGTTCTATATCCTGCTGGGGGCGATTCTGGTCCTTGTCTCGATTTACGGGGGGCACTGAGTCAAGGCATTATTATCTTTACACCGATTCATCGATATCTATATGGTTCCTATAAGTTCCCTCATCCTGATGGCCGTCAATGCCCTGCTGGGCTTTGCCGTTCCCGTCTGCCTGGCTGTCTGGCTGGTGCGTAAGCATCATGCCAGGATATCTACCATTCTGATTGGTGCCGGCACCTTCATCGTCTTTGCGCTGGTGCTGGAAAGCCTCATGCATCAGCTGGTTCTGAAAGGGCCGCATGGTGCGTCCATTCTGGGCAATACGCTCCGGTATGCCCTTTATGGCGGGCTGGCCGCCGGAATCTTTGAAGAAACCGGCCGTTTCCTCTCCATGAAATTCCTGATGAAGAAGGAACCCTCCAAACCCCTTCCCGGCATAGCCTATGGGGCCGGACACGGCGGTGTGGAGATGCTTATCATCTTCGGCATAACGATGATCAACAACCTGGTGATTTCGGCCTTGATCAATTCCGGCCAGGCTGATGCCATTTTCGCCAAGGTTCCGGAGGAGGCGGCCGGACAGTTACAGGCACAATTGGATCAGTTGCAGACGCTGGGGGCCGGTACCCTGCTTGTCGGCCTTTGGGAGCGTTTCTCCGCCCTGATCCTTCACCTGGGCCTTTCCTTGCTGGTTTGGGTGGCCGTCCGCAAAGGTGGCAAATGGTTGTGGCTGTTCCCCGCCGCCATCGTCCTCCACGCCCTCGTCGATGCCGGCGCCGTGCTGCTCCAAAAGTCGGCCGGCATGGTCACGCTCGAACTCATCGTCACGGCCGAAGCCATTGCTGTCGCCGCAATCGGCTATATGGTAGCCAAAAAGTTGTGAGAAATGAAGATCAGACTTGAAAAACCCGCCGACTACCGTAAGGTGGAGAACCTTACCCGTGAGGCTTTTTGGAATGTATATCGCCCCGGATGTACGGAGCATTATGTCCTGCATCAATACCGGAGCAACCCGGATTTCATCCCCGGGTTGAACTTCGTAATGGAAGAGAACGACCGGATCATCGGCCACGTGATGTTTTCCAAGGCCGAATTGATCCTGCCCGACGGGAGCCGTAAACCTTCCTGGACATTCGGCCCCATCAGCATCCATCCCGACTACAAGCGCAAGGGCTACGGGCTCAAGTTGCTGAACTATGCGCTGGACAAGGCCCGTGAGATGGGCGTTGGTTTCCTGTGCATGGAGGGCAACATCGACTTCTATAAGCACGCCGGTTTTGACCTGGCCAGCAAGAAGGGCATCCACTATCACGACTTTCCCAAGGAGGATGAGGTCCCCTTCTTCCTGGCCCAGGAACTCATCCCCGGATGGCTCAAGGCCAATGGCATTGTCGAGGCTACTTATTGTCCCCCGGCCGGGTATTTCGTGGCCGATAACGATCCGGAAGCCTTTGAAGCGTTCGAGGCCACATTCCCGGTAAAAGAGAAATTGCGTCTTCCCGGACAACTGACCTACGATAACGTGATGGAAACCAGCCGAATCATCCTCCGGCCTTGGCGGGACAGCGACGCCGCCGTGCTCTATAAATGGGCGTCGGATCCCGATGTGGGACCCCGTGCCGGATGGGCGCCGCACAAATCCGTTGAAGAAAGCCTGGAGGTAATCCGGACGGTCTTCAAGGATGCCACCAACACCTGGGCGATCGAACTTAAAGAAACGGGACAAGCGATCGGTGCGATGGGTTATGGTCCTTCCTGCGAATGCAATCTGCCCGCCCGCGAAGGCGAACCCCTTGCCGGTTACTGGGTTGCCAAGCCTTATTGGAACCAGGGAATCTGTACGGAAGCGCTTGGACTGATGATTGAGCACATCCGGAAGACCACGGACATCAAGTCCCTGATAAGCGGGCACTTCGTAGACAACCCCGCCAGCGGCCGCGTGATGGAAAAGTGCGGCTTCGTTCCCACCGGAAAAACCGTCATCGACGAAACCCAGTATCAGGGCTCCGGCCGGCCCATCAGAGTCCTGCGTTTACAGATAAAGAAGTAAACCAACCTTGTTCCTGTTGGACAGTATCTTATAACGCGCCGAATTGCAAAGTCAATCCGAGGCCGTGCGGTGTGGCGCCGACATGGCAAGTCAGGTTGATGCCGCTGTTGAAATTGTCCGCGACCCAGTTCAGACGTCTCTTGCCGATGATGGAGAGCGGAATGCCGACATCCAGGGCGGCGGAACCGAGACTGGACAAAAGAAGGCCGCCCGCACAGAGAGCCAAGCCGACCTGTCCTTGCGTTGCGACGCCTAAACCAGGCAAGTAAGGGCTGTCGGTAAAGAGTTCTTGCCCCCAGATCATCATACCCAGACCGACAACCGTACCGGCGGCACCACTCCAGATGAGCGTGCGTCCTGCCCTGCACTGTCTTTTCGCACCGACATAGGTCTCATTGAAGATATCGTCGCCAATCAGATTGAGGACTTCGTTGTCTGTGAGGGTAATTCCACGATCATCCACAAGTTTGCCATATTCACGGTGAAGGGATGCGGCATACTGGGCGTCAGCGTTCTGAGCAAAGCTCAGGAACGCGAAGCAAAAAACAGCGAGTAATATGGTTCTGTTCATTTTTTTCAAGATAAAGAAGTAATCTCACGTCCGACTTTCTGACCGGGAAACACACCCGGAAGAAACAGACGCACGGTAGCGGTAGAATTCGTGGACCAGGCTCCGGTAACCGAGGGCCTTCAGGTCGGCATAGCGGATGCGATAATTGGCTTTCGTGTGGCGGCCGGTGCCGAGATAGCGGATATATTGCTGCAGGTAGCTGTCGATCTCCCGGAGACCGTCCGCCCGGGTAATGACCGGAAAGAACCAGCGCGACCAGGTCAGGGCACGGGGATCGCCGCTCTCAAAAAATTTATCGTTGAATATCCGGATGAGGCCTTTCATCGCGCGCTGCGGATCGTAGCCTTTCCGGACCTGCCAGCGATGCAGGGCGCGGGCGGCGCGGCGGATCTTTCCCTTCATTTTCTGCTTCGTGGCTTCCGACAGGTCGATGCTTCGGCCCAGGCACTTGAAGCCCAGGAATTCGAAAGGCTCGTCGGGGGCGTAGACCTTTTCCTTCGACGGATTGACTTCCAGCCGGTACTGCGCCAGGAAACCGAGGAGTGCGGCCTTATGGCCTTCCAGCGTTTCGCGGTCAGGCGCGAAGAGGATGATGTCGTCGGAATAACGGGCATACACCACGCCGGCGTCCGCGAAATACCGGTCCACTTCCATCAGATAGACGTCGGCCAGGAAGGGTGCGGTCGGCGTGCCGGCCATGATGCCGCGTTTTTCCCGGACAATCTGTCCGTCGGCAAGCGCCCGGTCGTCAGAGAGCATCCGCTCGAAGAAACGATACAGGTCGGGATCGTCGGCCAGCAGCCGCTGCAGGATGGGAAGCAGGATCGGGATGGATATCGAATTGAAATAATCGTGGATGTCGAGCTTGTAGGCCCACATCCGCCGGCCGCCGAGCGCCTTGCGGATCGCGTAGATGGCGTCGCTCGCCCGCAGGCCGCGGCGGAAGGCGTAGCAGTTGGACGAAAATGCCGCGTCATAACGATACAGGAGATGGGCCATCAGCTTGAGCGCCCGGGTTTCTTCCAGGCTGAAACTGTAAACGGTCCGCTTTTTCCCCGTCCCCATCTTGTTGATGCGCTTGCGCTCGGGGATACCGGGGCCCTCCCCTTCCACCAGGGTGTGGGCAACCGGCAGATACAGTTCCTCCGCCACATACGCATCGGCATCCTTGAACAGAGACCAGGTAAAACGGCCCTTCATCAGGCGATGAGCCAGGAATTCATCCCACGCCGCCTGACTTTCCAACTGTCCGAGAATGCCGTCCATGCGAAGAAAAAAGGAAAAAGGGGAAAGGATTTGAATCAGCAAAATTGCTGATCACGGGACGGGTACGCGGTCCGGCCGCCTGCAAGGCCCCGGAAAGGGCCGCGCTGCGTCCAAAGCAGGCGCAACCAGGGGTTGCATCCCCTTTTTCCAAAATGTCTTAAGACAGGAACTTCCGGATGCGGCCCACGACATAGTCGCGCTCGTTGGGCATCTGCGTGTAGAAGTTGATGTACGGAAGGCCCGCTTTCTTCGCATACATACGGGCAATCAGGAATTTGACCTTGGCATCGTGGCTGTGCCCGTCACCGAGCATCACCACGGCTTTCGGATCGGTGCCCTGATAGAGGACAAAAGTGTAGGGCTCGCCCCACTCCGCCTTGTAAACCTGTGTCGGACGGGTTCTGTACAACTTGAATTCGTCGGACACCTGGCCGGCGATTTCCGTCACGGGAACATTCTCCCGGAACGTATATCCCACACATTCCGTCTGGATGATTTCCCGGAAAAAAGCACGCCACTCGGAGGCGGTCCTTTCCACATAAACGGGCTCCGGCCGGGGCGTTTCTGTCATTGCCGGACGGGAAGCAGCCTTTTTCTCCTGCTCGGCCATAGCGGCAGTGATGGCATCCTTTACCTGCGAAAGGGCTTTTTCAGCGGCTTCGCCGAAAAGTGATTTCAAAAGTCCCATAAATCAATGTTTTATACTGTAAATAAATAAATTTCCGCATTATCGGGCAACGGCCGGAAGGCCCGGATTGCCGGCAGACGAAACAGCACGGACCGCAAAGAAATAATTATCCTTGCTCAGCGGGCAGGAGAAACTCTGGCTGAACAAAGCAGGATCGGAAGCAACGGTACCGAGGAGTTGCCACACAGGCTGATCCGTCTCCCGATAAAGCACCTGATAGGACACGGTCGTATCGACCTGCCCGTCCACGCGCCGTATATGGTCCCAGGCGATCACCGTATGGTTCTCCAGTTCGCCCGCATTGGCGATCCGGGCATTCACGGGTCTGGGCGGAGCCTGGGCCAGGTTCATCACCGTCGCCAGGTTGATCCGGATGTTCCGGGTCAGGGACGGAATATCGACACCGGAAAGCAGGTCGCCGTAATCGATGCCGTTTTCCGCACGGACATCCTGGTGGGTCCGGTCGTAGTTTTCGCAATACTCGCTCATCCGGACAGCCGTAAATCCTTCCCGAAGGAAAGGCGTGTGGTCGCCGCTGCGGCGATAGCGGTCGTTCCGGTAGATGAGCACCACTTTCTGATCGGGCACATAAGTTTCTGCGGTTTCCTTGACGTAGCGCGCCAGCTGGCGGGGATCGCTGTCCTCCCCGCTGCGGCTTTCGGAAAACAGACGGACCTTGTGGTCTTCCTTCAGGCCGGTTCCGCTGGCCACCGCGTTGCCGATCATATCATTGTTGATCATCGCCATTACAGGCCAGCCCTCCGCCTTCGCCTTGCCGGCCATGAAGCGGGAGCCGTCCAGGCCCTGCTCCTCGCCCGAAACGAACAGGCACTTGACCGTCTGTTCCAGCGGGATCTCCGACAGGACACGCACCACTTCAAGCAGACAGGCAAGGCCGCTGCCGTCATCGTTGGCACCGGGGGCGAACGAAGTGGAATCCATCACGTCGGCCACGCGCGTGTCGATATGGGCCGACAACAGGATCTCCCGCTCCGCTTCCGTGCCGGGAATCGTAACCAGAATCTCAGGGGCGGAAACGATACGGTCGTATCGTCCGCCATTCTCTCCGGCCGTGTAGCGGACAATCTCCACGGTCGGCTTCGGGCGGACACCCTCCGCACGCGCCGCCCAGGTCTCGCACCGGCCGGCCAAATAATTCACGGCAGCGCCGATCCCCCGCTCCGAATCAGTCTGCGAACTGAGCGTATGACGGGTATGGAAAGCCACCAGGTCTTCGATATACGTACGGACACTGTCGGCGCTGATACGGGCGACGGCATCTGCAATAAGCGGATCACCTGCTTTCGAAGCAGGAGAAGGGCCGACGGTGCAGGAGGCGAAAACCAGAAGGCAGACCAGCTGGGCAAAGACGGACAAATTCCTCATAATGGCATCAGTTAATGCCTCTAAGTTAATACTTTTTTTTATTTTTTTCTACCTTTGCGACTTTGATTAAAATGGAAAAACGCGTCGCTATCCAAGGGTTCTCCGGCTGCTTTCACGAGGAAGCCGCCCGAATATTCTACCGGGACCGGGAAAACACCCTTATCCGGATTGTGGAATGCGCTACTTTCAGCGACCTTTTCGAAGCCCTCGAAGACGGCAGTGCCGATGCCGCGGTCATGGCCATTGAGAATACGACTTCCGGCGGCCTGATCCCGAATTTCGAACTGCTCCGGAAGAATCCGCAGCAGATCAAGGGCGAGATTTACCTGCAGATCCACCAGAACCTGATGGCGATGCCTGGCCAGCGGCTGGAAGACATCCGCGAGGTCCGTACCCACTATATGGCCATCAACCAGACCCGCGCTTTCTTTGAAAAGCGCTGCCCCTGGATCAAGATGGTCGAAAGCGAAGACACCGCCAAAAGCGCCGCCGACATCGCCCGGGAAGGCCTTCGGGGCGTCGGCGCCGTGGCCTCGGAACTGGCAGCACGGAACTTCGGCCTGGAGATCCTGGCCCCGCAGATCGAGACCTACCGTGAAAACTTCACCCGATTCCTCATTCTCGACGACGGCATCCGTGTCACCAAAGAGTCCATCGACAAGGCTTCCCTCTGCTTCACCCTGCCGCACAAACCGGGATCCCTGGCGCATATCCTCACGATTCTGTCGTTCTACGATATGAACCTTACCCGCATCCAGTCACTTCCCATTCCGGGAAAGAGCTGGCAGTACTTCTTCTATATCGACATCAAGTTCGAAAGTTACGAACGATATCTGCAAGCCCTTTCCGCCGTCCGGCCGCTCATCGACGACCTGCGGATACTGGGAGAATATACCGCTGCCCTATGATCATCCCGCCCGCCCGAAGGACCGAATCGGTCCGGGAGTATTATTTCTCCCGAAAATTGAAAGAGATCGCCGCACTCAACCGGGAGCGGCAGGCGGCAGGCCGGCCCTCCATCATCAATCTGGGCATCGGCGCGCCGGACGGGATGCCCCCCGCCCCGGCCATCGAAACGCTGGTCGAAACCGCCCGCCAATCCGACGTCCACGCCTATCAGAGTTACGTGGGCCTGGATCAGTTGCGCGAGGCCTTCGCCGGATGGTATCGCCGCTACTATGGCGTGGAACTCGATCCTTCCTGTGAGATCCAGCCCCTGGTCGGCTCGAAAGAGGGCATCCTGCTCATCTCCCTGGCCTTCCTCAACGCGGGTGACGGTGTATTGGTGCCGGATCCGGGCTATCCCACGTATACTTCCGCCTCCCGGCTCGTCGAGGCGCGGATCCTGACCTACGATCTGCTGGAAAAGAATGGCTGGCAGCCGGACTTCGATGCGCTGGAACGGATGGACCTGACCGGCGTGAAGATTCTCTGGGTGAACTACCCCCATATGCCTACCGGCGCTTCCGCAACGTCCGCGCTTTATCGGAAGATCGTGGATTTCGCCCTTCGGCACCGCCTGCTCGTGGTCAACGACAACCCCTACAGCTTCATCCTCAACGACAGGCCGCTTTCCATTCTCGCCGCGCCCGGCGCGAAGGAATGCTGCCTGGAACTCAACTCGCTGAGCAAGGCCCACAATATGTCGGGCTGGCGCATCGGAATGGTCGCCGGCGACCGGGATCTTGTCGCCCAGGTGCTGAAAGTCAAGTCGCAGATGGACTCCGGCATGTTCAAGCCGCTCCAGCTGGCCGCTGTCGAAGCCCTTTCGCAGGGCCCCGACTGGTTCCGCGACCTCAATGCTGAATACGCCCGCAGGCGTCGCCTCGCCGGCGAAATCTTCGACGCCATCGGCGCCCGCTATGACGCCGCCTCGACCGGCCTGTTCCTCTGGGGCCGCATCGATGCCGGCAATCCCTTCGCCGCGCTGACGCCCGGCGCCGGGGCAAGCCTCGGGGAGCGGGTGTCCGACACCATCCTCTACCGTTCGGGCGTCTTTATCACACCGGGCTTCATCTTCGGCGACAACGGGAAGGACTATGTCCGGATCTCCTTGTGCGCCAAGCCCGAGGTGCTCGTTCACGCAAAATGTCTCATCGAATCCATCCTTAACAGCAACCCCTCATGACCCTGGGAATCATCGGACTCGGACTGATCGGCGGATCATTGGGCCTCGACCTCAAGCGTCGCGGCTACGCCGACGTCGTACTGGGCGTGGAAGCCGACGCCGTCAGCGCCGCCGCCGCCCTGAAAATGGAACTTGTCGACGAAATCGTCTCCTTTGACGACTGCATCGAAAGAAGCGACATTATCGTCGTTGCCGTCCCTGTCGGCACCGCCGTGCGGATGGTCTGCGACATCCTCGACCGCTTCAAGGAATGCGGCTATCGCGACAAGATCGTCATCGACGTCTGCTCGACCAAGGAGCAGATCAACCAGGCCACCCATTATCATCCCTGCCGCGAACAGTACGTCTCGACGCACCCGATGGCCGGCACGGAGTATTCCGGCCCCTGGGCCGCCATGCCCGGCCTCTTCGACGGCCGCGCCTGCATCTTCGCCAACGCCGAAGAATCCTCGCCCAAGGCCCTCAAGACCATCGAACAGCTCTACGACGTGCTCAATATGCGCCCGATCCATATGGACGCCACGGCACACGACGTGCACACGGCCTATGTGTCGCACATTTCCCACATCACTTCCTTCGCCCTGGCCCTGACCGTACTCGACAAGGAAAAAGACGAAAAACACATCTTCGACCTGGCTTCCGGCGGTTTCTCTTCCACGGTCCGCCTGGCCAAGAGCAACGCGGCCATGTGGGTTCCGATCCTGACCCAGAACCACGACAACGTGCTGCAGGTCATCGACACGTACATTGAAAAAATGCAGCAGTTCCGGGAAGCCATCAACGATTTCGACGGAGACAAGATTCGCGAACTCATCGAATCGGCCAACCGAATCAAGAAAATCTTACGATAATGACAGACGAAATGGATTTGATTCCCGTGTCGGAGTGGGGCTTTTTCACGTTCCCCCGCCCGATGGTGATAGCCGGTCCTTGCTCCGCCGAGAGCGAGCAGCAGATCATGGAGACGGCGGAAGGTTTAGCCGAATTCGGCATCCACGTATTCCGTGCAGGCATCTGGAAGCCGCGGACCCACCCCGGAAGCTTCGAGGGTGTCGGCGCGCGGGGGCTCAAGTGGCTTCAACGCGTCCAGCGCGAATTCGGAATGAAAGTCTGTACCGAAGTCGCCGGTGAACGGCACGTCCGCGAATGTCTCGACCACGGACTGGATATGGTCTGGATCGGAGCGCGCACCACGGGCAACCCCTTCCTGATGCAGGAAATCGCCAATGCCCTGCAGGGGACGGACATTCCGGTCCTGGTCAAGAATCCGATCAGTCCCGATCTCGACCTGTGGATCGGAGGACTGGAACGGCTGCATCAAGCGGGCATCCGGAAGTTGGGCGTCATCCACCGTGGTTTTTCAACCTGGCACGACATCCCCTATCGCAACGACCCGGGCTGGCGTATCGCCATCGAACTGCGGACGCGCTATCCGCAGCTTCCCTTTTTCGCCGACCCTTCCCATATGGGCGGCGACCGCAAATATCTGCTTGAACTGAGCCAGCGTGCCATGGACCTGGGCCTGGAAGGACTGATGATCGAATCCCACTGTCATCCCGAAGTGGCGCTCAGCGACGCAAAACAGCAGCTCAAGCCCGACGAGCTGCGCATCCTGCTGGGCGAACAGATCGTCGTCCGCGACGCAGACAGCCAGGCAGACGATTACCGCGAAAACATCGACCAGTTACGCGCCGATATCGACGTGATCGACGAGAATCTGCTCTCCCTTCTCAAGGAAAGAATGAACATCTCCCGCCGCATCGGCGAATACAAAAAAGACCACAATATCGCCATCCTGCAGATGACGCGCTGGGACTCACTGCTCGAAGAAGTCCTGCAGAAAGGCACCCGCACCGGCTTGGGTGAGGAATTCCTGCGCACCCTCTTCAATGACATTCACGAAGAGAGCGTCCGGATCCAGAACGAAGTCCTCTGGACTAAGGAATAATTTCGAGTTTGCGGAAGATTTTCGTCAGCTTGTCGATACCCTCGTCAAGCTGCTCGAAAGTGTGCGTCGCCATCAGGGCGAAACGAACGATGACAGAGTCTTCGGGCACGGCCGGCGGAATAACCGGCGTGATGAACACGCCCTCATCGAACGCCATTTTCACTGCCGTCAGACATTTCCGGAGATCCCGGACAAAGAGCGGAATGATCGGCGACTGGGTATGTCCGATGTCGAAACCGCGGGCCTTGAACGCTGCGTGGGCGTGGTGCGTGAGATCCCAGAGGTGTGCGATCCGCTCCGGCTCCGACAGCATAATGTCGATGGCCCGGCTGACAGCCGCCACATTGGCCGGCGGCATGCTGGCGCTGAAAATCAGCGAACGGGAATTGTGCTTGAGATAATTGATCACCTCATGGTCGCCGGCG
>JAEEGJ010009066.1_pt1 | contig 26933 bp, 27 predicted proteins | sample 8958761 | NCBI WGS metagenome assembly JAEEGJ01 (sample SAMN16246546, study PRJNA631951) | gut metagenome | biome: gut microbiome; feature: rumen; material: RS-attached | host: Bos | place: Iran: Karaj | collected 2018-10 | reverse complement strand
GACCAGACGGCATCTGCCATGACGGGGATGCAGTGCGACTTTGTTCAGACCAAGCGAATGAAGTTGCTCAGTAAAGAGATGCAGTCAAAGGGCGTCATGTATTTCAAGCGTCCCAACAAACTGCGCTGGCAATATACTGCTCCCTATGATTACACATTTATCCTGAATGGTGATAAGGTACAGATTAAATCGTCGAAATCAACCAAGAATATTGATGTTCAGGGGAATAAGATGTTCCGACAGATAACGAATATCATTCTCAATAGCGTAACAGGTGGTAGTCTGAAGAGTTCTTCCGACTTTACTGTCGAGGTATATAAGAAAGATAATACCTACTTTGCCAAGTTGTTTCCCAAGAAGAAAGAATTAAAGCAATTGTATCAGGTTATAGAGATCTATTTTGATTCAGCCCTGACAATGGTCAATAGTGTCAGAATGGTAGAAAAGACGGGTGACGAAACTCGGGTAAATCTCATCAATACAAAGCTGAATATTACTGTCGATGATAAGATGTTTGCCGTTAATTAGTCTGTTACTGCTCTTATCACAGACGCCATGCCTGTCAAAGGATTTTTGCCAGGATGAAGTTATGATGGCAGATTCGACGGTGACCTATGAATATCAGCTGACAATGCAGGTCAGAGGACATGAAATCACAGGTATCTGCATGATGAGCCAATCAGCTGATCATGGCATCATGGGAACGGTTATCAGTGAATTTGGCATGAAAGCCTTCGACTTCATATACGACAACGGGAAGGTTCAGTTATTGAATATCGTGGCATTTCTTGATAAGTGGTATATCCGTAAGGTACTTAAAAAGGACCTCGCCTTTATATTATCGCAGATGGATGAATGTGGAATGTGGAATGTGGAATGTGGAATGAGAAATGTGGAAAAGAAACCCAGAAAGATACTATTTAAACCGAATGGCGAAGTAGAAGTCATCAATAGCCGGTATAAGATATATTATTCATTCACTCCAATGATAAGCAACCCATGAAGTTAATCAATGAGTTATATGATATCATAGGTAAAGATGGTGGTGACGGGCAGTTGACGTACCAAGTCAAGTTCAGGCCTGACTGCTTTATATACCAATCCCATTTCCCTGGCAATCCGATAACCCCAGGAGTATGTCTGATTCAGATAGCAACAGAGATACTGGAATCAGAATATCATCATACCTACGACTTAAGGCTGGTTAAGAGCATTAAATTTAAGAAAATCGTCAAGCCTGATGAAGAGTTGTCGTTCGTCTTTACTGATATGACTGATGATAATGATCTCTTCAAGGTTAATGTCAGTGTTGAAAACGAGGAGGCTCAATTTGCAAAAATGTCCCTTCAGTTTAAGGTTCTATAAGGATGGAGAAGATTTGCGTTATTATTCCAACGTACAATAATGCAACGACTATCAGGCGCGTGATTGAAGACGTTGAGAAGTACTGCAGTTCTATCATTGTCGTCAATGATGGAAGTACGGACGATACCGCAGCTATACTTCAGTCAATCCCTTCGCCCATCGAGGTTGTCTCTTATCCGGATAACAGAGGAAAGGGCTATGCGCTGGTAACAGGTTTCAAGAAAGCCAAAGCGCTGGGATATACTCATGCCATCACCATCGATGCAGATGGTCAGCATTTTGCTGATGATATTCCATGCTTTATAGAAGGCTTGAAACATAATCCGGAGGGCTTTATTGTCGGATGCCGGAACCTGACTGAGGAAAATATGCCTCGGCAGAATACCTTCGCGAATCGTTTCTCAAATTTCTGGTTCCGTCTGCAGACAGGTATCAATCTGCCTGACACTCAAAGCGGTTACAGGCTATACACCCTTTCTTCATTGAAAGGCCTGAATCTGATAACCTCCAGATACGAATCCGAATTAGAGCTTTTGGTATATGCCGCATGGGCAGGTGTCGATATTACATCGGTGAATGTCAAGGTGTATTATCCACCCGCAGAAGAGCGGGTGAGCCATTTCCGTCCTATTTATGATTTCTTCAGGATAAGTGTCTTGAACACGGTCTTATGTCTGGGCGCTCTTCTATATGGGGCCAGACAGTGGGCATATACGATCTTTTCATTCTGCTTCTTCCTGGTTGCGGCGTTATACCTGACAGTATTAGGGTTTGTACTGTTGACTCTGGGAGGAAAAACGGCGAAGCATAAGGAGACATATCATCGGATATTACAACGGGTGGCGAAGTTTGTGATTCATCATGTCCCTGGAACTACCTATTCCTATGTGAATGATTCCCATGAATCATTTGCCACGCCTGCCATGATTGTCAGTAACCACCAGTCGCATCTTGATCTGATGGGTGTGATGATGATGACGCCCAAACTGATTATCCTGACAAAGAACTGGGTATGGCACAATCCTTTCTATGGTATCATCATCCGTTATGCAGACTTCTTCCCCATGACGGATACGGAGCAGATGATGGATGATCTTTCATTGAAAATCAAGGAGGGTTACTCAGTCGTGATATTCCCAGAGGGGACGCGCTCTGCTACTTGCAGGATCCAGCGTTTTCACCGAGGGGCTTTCTATCTGGCGGAGAAGCTGAATCTGGATATTATTCCTGTATTTATCAAGGGGTTTGGCAAAGTTCTCCCTAAGACTTCTTTTCATCTGCATCCCGGACACATGTCCCTGGAGGTCTGGCCACGAATGAAGCGCCAGGATATTGCCGGGACTGATTATAGGGTTCTGACAAAGAAGATCCACCAAATGTATATCGACAGAATGCCATGAAGAAGTGTGTCATCATAGGTAGTGGTCTTGGGGGGCTGTCGTGCGGTTGTATCCTTGCGAAGAACGGATATGAAGTGACTGTCCTCGAAAAAGACAGGCAGATAGGTGGATGTCTTCAGTGCTTCCATCGGGGTGACACCGTTTTTGATACTGGTATGCACTATATAGGAAGTGCAGAGCCCGGACAAGTGCTGCATACGATTTACCATTATTTGGGAATCGACTCGGATATCCGTCTTTCGAGGCTTGATCCGATGGGATATGATGTGATCTCCTACGGAGGCGATCATTACCGGTTTGCGAACGGAAAGGAGAATTTCATCGATGCTTTATCAGCACAATTCCCCAAAAGCCGTGATGAGCTCAACAAGTATTATGACCTGATTAAGACTGTCGCCTCCTCTTGGGAAATCCATTCTCTCAGAAGAGATGTTGATCTGAATGTTAATGCAGAGTTCCAGATGCGGAGCGTTAATGAGGTCGTCGATAGCATCATCAGCGATCCTGTTCTCAGGCAGGTACTTGTGGGTATCCAACCGCTCTATGCAGGTATCAAGGATCATACGCCATTTTCAACCCATGCTTTGATCTATGATTTCTACAACCAGAGTGCATACAGAATCGTCGGAGGTAGTAGTTTGGTGGCTGATTCACTGGCCAACTCTATCCGGAGGATGGGAGGGCAGGTATTGGTGAAGAAGAAGGCCACCAAGATCGAATGTGATCATAAAAAGGCTACAGCTGTGCTGACAGATACTGGTGAACGATTCCCTGCAGACTTGGTTATCAGTGCCATACATCCTGCATTGACAGTGCAGCTCATTGACAGCCATCTGATAAGACCCTCATATCGTGAGAGGGTCCTGAATGTCCCCAATTCCATCTCTGCATTTACTGTCTATCTTAAATTCCGCGAGAACAGCGTGCCGTATATGGATAAGAATTTGTATATCTACCGAGGAGACTCTATTTGGGGGTGTGAGAAGTATGACGACACATCATGGCCCAAGTTCATCCTGTATATGCATTTCTGCCATGAGGATAATCCCGTATTTGCCCGTAGCGGCGAGATCCTGACCTATATGAACTTCAGTGATGTCCAGCAATGGTGTGGAACGCATATCGGACAGCGAGGTGAAAGCTACGAGATGTTTAAGAAAAGGAAGGCTGAAGAGGCTATTGACGTGCTGGAGAAAGAGATACCAGGCATCAGGGACCATATTGAGGAATACTATACATCGTCGCCCTTGACTTATCAGGATTATACGGGTATTCCTGACGGGGCGATGTACGGGATTTCAAAGGATGTGCAGAGTATTGTCTCAGGAAGTGTGACGAGCAGGACCAAAATCCCGAATCTGCTCTTGTCGGGGCAGTGTATCACGCTGCATGGCATGCTGGGCGTGCTGGCAGGCAGTCTGGCTACATGTTCAGAGGTCCTGACGATCGATGAGATTTTCCGTCAATTGAAGCATGCAGAGTAAGGAACTGAAAACGGTGGTGTTTTACTACACGCAGAGCGGACAGGCACTCAGCGTGGCCAGAAGTATCTGCGAGCCGATGGAGAAGGCGGGAGCTTGCATCGTTTATAAGGAGATCATCCCTGTGCAACAATATCCGTATCCGTGGAGTAAATATGAGTTCTTTGATTCTTTTCCTGAGACCCGCCTGGGGATGCCACCATCCGGGATTCATCAGATAGACTTGACGGACGCGGACGATGTAGATCTGGTCATCATTGTGGGACAGTCTTGGTTCTTGTCACCATCGCTGCCTCTTCAGTCCTTTTTCGAGGATACTGAGGTCAGGCGTTATCTGAAGAGCAGGAATGTGGTGCTTGTCAATGCCTGTCGCAATATGTGGCTCATGACTGGTCGTAAGGTCAAGGCCTATCTGTGCGACATACAGGCCCATCTGGTGGGACATATTGTCCTTCAGGACAGACATCCCAATCTGGTGAGTGCACTGACAATCGTGAGGTGGCTCATGTATGGGAAAAAAGACCATTTGTTCTTGTTACCCAGTGCAGGGATTTCGGATGCTGATATCTCAGACTGTTCTAAATTCGGCGGGATTATTCTTGACGGAATCAGCGATGGCGGCTTCAGCCAGTTACAAGACAGGCTGCTGGCATCAGGAGCCATCGACTACAAGCCTTCTATCCTGTTTCTTGAGAAAGCGGGACATCGCATGTTTGGATTCTGGGCAAAGTTTATTCGTCGGAAAGGTGGCTTCAGAGACAAGAGAAGGAGGCTTAGGGTAGAATGTTTCTTCTATTATCTGCTTTTTGTCCTTTTCCTCATATCCCCTTTGGGACAGTTGTTCTTTTATCTGACTTATCCCCTTCACAGAGTTCGGCAGCATCAATTAGAAGACGTAAACATTGAAGATTAAACATTAATAATATATGAACGTATATATCAATAAGGGTTCCAGGTTTTTGCCAAACAGTCCTGTCGACAATGACGAAATGGAGGAATACCTTGGAATGACAGGCGGCAAACCTTCCAAGGCGCGACGGATTATCCTGCGCCGAAATGGCATCAAACAGAGATATTATGCATTGGACAAAGAAGGCCATGCGACACATTCTAACGTCGAGATGGCTGCTCGGGCCGTGCGTGGGCTGTTGGATGACAAACTGACGATTGACGATATCGATCTGCTGACATGTGGCACAGGTTCGCCTGAGCAACTGATACCTTCGCATGGTGTCATGGTACATGGTGAGCTTGGAGGGAGTAAGAATATCGAGGTGGTTTCGTTTGCCGGATCATGTTGTACTGGTGTTGATGCCTTAAAATATGCCTATATGGCTGTCAGCCTTGGTATGTCGAGGAATGCAGTCGCTGTGGCATCTGAGCGTTTGTCGGCATGGATGAAGGCCTCGTATTTCCAGGAAGAGTCAGAACAACTGGCTGCTCTGGAGGATCAGCCGATGCTGGCGTTCCAGAAAGAGTTCCTTCGCTGGATGCTGTCAGACGGTGCCTTTGCCTTGCTGCTCCAGCATGAGCCTGCGACGGATGGTCCTGCTCTTCGGGTGGACTGGATAGATATCACATCCTACGCCAATACGAAAGATACCTGTATGTATGCTGGTGCCGATAAGGATATTGATGGTCATCTGAATGGCTGGGCATCATATCCACAGAAGGACTGGCTGACAAAATCATTGTTTGCCGTCAAGCAGGATACACGGTTGCTCTCAGAGAACATTGTCCCGCTAGGCGTGGAGTATCTGAAGCAGCTCAGTGCGAAATATGGTTTTACGCCTGACGATGTTGACTGGTTCCTCCCTCACATGTCATCCATGTTCTTTAAGGACATCATCCTGGAGGAGTCAAAGGCAAGGGGATTCTTTATACCTGAAGAAAAATGGTTCTATAATCTCCCACAAATAGGTAACATAGGATCTGCCTCTGCTTTTGCGATGATTGAAGAGCTGATGAATTCCGGCAAACTGGAGAAAGGTCAGAGGATATTGGTCATGATACCGGAGAGTGCACGCTTCTCATACTGTTATTGTATGCTGACTGTTGAATGAAGATAGAAGAAGTACCTCAGGATCTGAAATACTGTAAGGATGCAGTTGTTCGTGACCAGTGTTATGCTGTTGACGAAGACGGTAAGTATCAGATGGTGAAGAGCGATGGCTGGACACCTAAGAATGATGCTCTCGACTATGCATTGGAGGAGGATAAGGATAAGGATGAACGGGCGCGCATGACTATGCAGGCCACCTCCGACTTCCATGGTTTCGAGTTACCCCTGAGCCACCAGCCCGCAGCCCATTGTGAAAACGGGGCTATCTCGACCTTGTTGCGCTACTATGGTATCGAACTGTCAGAACCTATGGTCTTTGGCCTGGCCAGTGGCCTGTTCTTTACCCATCTGCCCTTCATCAAGATGTCGGGTATGCCTGTAACGGCATTCAGGACATTCCCTGGTGTTTTGTTCAAGCGCATCACCAGCCTGTTAGGCATCAAGACGGTGACCCGCCGTTATCTCAGTGAAGAGAAGGCGATGAGGCAGTTGGATCAGGTTCTGTTAGAACAGAAGAAGCCAGTGGGATGTGTCGTGGGGATGTTCAATCTGCCCTATCTGCCCATAGAGTACCGTTTCCATTTCAATGGACATAATGTATGCATTATCGGAAAGGATGAGGAGACTGGAGATTATTGTGTGCTGGACTCCAATGCCACCCAGAAGGTGACTATCAGTCGTGAGGATCTCCTGAAGGTGCGCTTTGCCAAAGGCGGTACTTATCCTTTAATGGGTCAGATGTATTGGATTAAGTCAGTACCTGAACATATTCCTGACCTGAAGCCACTGATCTTCAAGTCCATCAAAAAGACTTGCTGGTATATGGTTTCACAACCTGATTTCATTCCTTACGCTGGTGCTAACGGTATCCTATATCTTTCCCGCAGGATACGCACATGGGAGAGCAAGATGGGTGCCCGTCGTGCCAAACAGAATCTGGCTCAGGTGATCAGGATGCTTGAGGAAATCGGAACAGGAGGAGCAGGATTCCGCTTTATCTATGGCGCTTTTCTGCAGGAAGCTGCGGAGAAGACGGGCGAATCCTGTCTGAATGATTATTCTGCACGTATGACGGCCATTGGCGACTTATGGCGTGAGTTTGCCTATAAGGCCTCCAGAATTGTCAAACACCGTGCAGGTGAAAACTACACCTATGATGAATTAGGTGACTTGTTAAAAACCATTGGTAATGAAGAAAAAGCTTTTTTTACTGATCTGGATCGTTTTGTATCCCATATTCGTTAGTGCCTTAAAGCTGACGGCCTATATTCCGAAAGAGAATCCAACGGGGACGGGGGTTATCGTCTGCCCTGGTGGAAGCTATTTCTGGTTAGGTACGGATGTGGAGGGCCATCAGGTAGCCCGTTGGCTGAACGATAACGGCATTGCTGCGTTCGTGCTGGAATATAGTCATGGAGGATGGGGCTCTTTTGTGTCTCATATCCACATGAAGAACAGGATGTACCCCTCAGGATATCAGGATCTTTGCGAGGCGCTGGACTCCGTGAGACAGCGTGCCGATGATTATGGCGTCAATGCCAAGCGTATCGGCTGCATGGGCTTCTCGGCTGGTGGCCATCTGGTGATGAATGTGGCGGAGCAGTTGCCTGCCAGGAAGTCGGGCATCTTCTTCGTGGCTCCCATTTATCCCGTAGTGAGCATGTCTCACGATTGTACCCATAAGCGATCGCGTAGAGGACTGTTGGGCGAAAATCCCTCTCCCGTCATGTTGGATTCATTGTCCATAGAAAAGAATGTCCCTACGGATTGTCCCCCCGTCTTTCTCGTCAACTGTGATGATGATCCTATCGTCCACCCTCGTAATGCCGAACTGTTAGACTCGGCCTTGACAGCGAACCACGTGCCCCATCAATATGAACATTATCGGACAGGCGGCCACGGCTTCGGAGTGTCACCAGAAAAGACGACAACAGAAGCTATCCAGTGGAAGTCAAGGTTCCTGGAGTGGTTGAAAGGACTTTTAAAGAAGTGAAAAATTTCTTCCTATATTTATTTGATCTCTTTCAGAGGCGGAAATCTTTCTGCTTCTGGCTGATGGCAGGCGTGATTGGCTGCCTGGTGGCCATGATGGCTTCGCTGACATATAATGAGAATATCTACGATTTCCTTCCAGTCAGTGGCAATGAGCAGAAGGCCATCACCTTATATCAGGATATATCAGGAGGACAGCGCATCTTCACGATGTTCAAGCTGAAAGATGGCAGTCAGGGTGATGATGAGACGCTCACAAACGCAGTCGATACGTTTGCCCACCTGATGCAACCTGCGTACGAAAGAGGACAGATTAGTGAGATCACGACACAGATAGATTTCGAGAAAGTGTCAGGTGTCACTGATTTTATCTATGACAATATACCGTTGATGCTCCGTGATTCTGACTATGTCAGGATGGAGCGCATCTTGTCATCGCCTGAGATAATCAACGAGCAGCTGGCCAACGACGTGCAGATGATGATGATGCCTGCGCCAGGCCTGTTCTCTGCCAGTATCAGCAAGGATCCTTTAGGGCTGTTCAGTACGGTTATCGACAGGCTGCAATCCCGTCAGTCGGCTGTTCCCATCGAATTCGACAATGGCTATATCTTTTCCCCAGGCAAGGAATATGGCATCGCCATGATGACCTCTCCTTACGGGGCAATGGAGTCGGCCAATAATAGCCGCCTCGTAGAACATGTCGACAGCATGGCGCTTCAGACCATGGCGGCCATCCCCGATGTCGAGGTCTATGCGACTGGAGCCCCTGTCATTGCCGTGGGTAATGCAGCTCAGATCAAGAAGGACAGTCAGTGGGCTATATCCATATCGGTAACGTTGATCCTCCTGCTGCTTGTATTCTCATTCCGTAAGGTCAAGAATCTGCTGCTCATAGGCGTTGCCATCGTTTTCGGATGGCTGTTTGCGATGGGATTTATGGCGGTGCTGCGAAGTGATGTCTCGTTGATCGTACTGGGAATAGGATCTATCATTATCGGTATAGCCGTTAATTATCCCCTTCATTTCATCGCCCACACGGATCATGGCGGTACTGTACGTGAGGTGTTGAAGGAGATGATCTCACCGCTGTTGATCGGAAACATCACGACAGTAGGCGCCTTTGCGAGTTTGATACCACTCGATGCGCCTGCATTGCGCGACTTAGGCCTCTTTGCTGCCTTTATGCTCGTGGGCACCATATTCTTTGTCCTGGTATTCTTACCCCATCTGGTCAAGAAGCGGGTGGCAGAGGCCGAAGAGCACCTGACATTCGGCCGCATATCCTCCATGTCTCCCGAACGTCATCGCTGGCTGCTCTGGGTGATCCTGGCCTTGACAGTCGTGTTCGGCTGGTTCAGTCTCGACACCTCCTTCGACACCGACATGCATCATATCAACTATATGACTGAAAGTCAGACGAAGTTGTTGTCGAGTATGCATGCCTCAGCGGGACTGAATGATACGGTGAATGTGTACCTGGTCACCGAGGGTGAGAACTGGGATGAGGCCCTGGATGAACGCCAGCGCATAGCTCCATTGCTTGACAGCCTACAGAAAGCCGGATCATTCAACAGTTACAGCGATGTCACATCCCTGATCTGTTCTACCGACGAGCAGCAGCGGAGGATTGAGAAATGGGAGGCGTTCTGGGAGAGACACCGTGAGTCGGCCATCGCTATCCTGAAGCGCGAGGCTCCGCGTTATGGCTTTAGCAACGATGCCTTCAGTGACTTTGAGACGATTGTTGCAGGATCCTACACGCCAAAATCATTCGACCAGTTTGAACCTATACGGTCAGTACTGATGAGTAATTCTTTCAGTACGAGTACGGGGGCTTGTTCTGTGGTGGATGTCATTGATGCCCGTGATAAAGACCTGGCGCCTTTAGAGAATGCCTTGAATGACAGGTTGGAAGGAAAAGGCTATGCTTTCGATTTCATGAGAATGAACAGTGCTGTTGCCAGCTCCTTGTCCAGCGACTTCAACTATATCGGTTTTGCTTGCGGACTGATTGTATTCGTCTTCCTTTGGATTTCCTTCGGACGACTGGAGTTGAGTTTGTTGGCATTCCTCCCCATGGCTTTGGGATGGATCTGGATTCTTGGCATCATGAGTATGTTGGGGATGCAGTTTAATATCGTCAATGTCATTCTCGCCACATTTATCTTCGGACAAGGTGATGACTATACCATCTTCATCACAGATGGACTTATCAACGAATTCGCCTACAAGAAGAAGCTGCTGCCTTCGTTTAAGAACAGTATCATCATCTCTGCCCTCATCATGTTTATCGGCATGGGCTCGCTCATCGTCGCCAAGCATCCTGCGCTTCATTCACTGGCCGAGGTGACGATTGTCGGCATGTTTACTGTGGTCTTGATGGCATGGGTCATTCCACCGCTCATCTTCGGATGGATGGTGAAACAGGGCAGTCAGGTCCGTCGATCACCAGTCACTATCGATCACGTACTTCGGATCGCCTGCGGCACCATCGTCTATATATTCCAATTGGTCTATGGCAGTATCTTGGGCTTCCTCACCATGATCATTCCGGATAAGAGTGGCAGCATCGAGAGATGGTTCCATGGTGTCATTCAAAAGTCCATGAGTATGGATGCCCATCATATCTGGGGCGTCAAGTTCAATGTGCATAATCCGTATGAAGAGGACTTTGGCCGTGGTAGTATTATCATCTGCAACCACCAGTCCATGCTCGACCCCATTTTCGTCCTGTCATTAAGTCCCCGGATATTAATCACGGCAGGCAGCCATGTCTGGAAGAACCCCATCGTAACTCCGATGTTTAAAGTCGCTCGTTTCGTGAATGCAGGGCAGCAGATTGAGAATCTGAAAGGCAAGATTGAGAAGTCGGTGAATGACGGATATAATGTCCTGATCTTCCCAGAGGGTTTACGAAGTGAAGACGAGATCAAACGTTTCAAACAAGGCGCTTTTTATCTCGCTGGTGAAATCGGAGCCGATATCCTGCCGATGTATCTGCATGGCACCGGACATGTCATGCCTAAAGGCAGTGGATTCGCATCCCGTGGTCAGGTCGACCTCGAAATAGGGAAACGTATACCAGCCAGCGAGCTGACAAGCTATGGCCCGACCTATCCCAAGATAGCCCATGCTGTTCAGGAGGAATACGCGGCTCATTATCAGCAGATGAAGACCGAGATAGAGACGACACATTATTTCCATCACTATGTGATCGATAAATACACCTATAAGGGCATCGGCGTGGAAAGGGAAACCAGAAGACTACTCAGAAGATACGACGATTTCAGCGCATGGATAGATGGCTATAAGCCGGTTGAGGGCAAGTCTGGCGGTGTCTCTGTGCTTCACGCTGGGCGCGGCCAGTTCTCATTCCTTTTTGCCCTGGTTCATCCCGAAACAGAAGTCTATTCATACGCAGATACAACCGACGATTACGACATGGCGAAGGCTTGTGAACCATTGCCCGCCAATCTTCATATTCGTAACGCCATGACTGAAAGTGTTGACGAAGATAGAACCCATGTGATTAATCTGACAGAAATATGAAAGAAGAATTCGACGACATTCGTCCTTATAGAGACGAAGAGATTCCCGCTGCAATGAGCCGTATAGCAGACAGCCCTGCCATGCCTTTATTGGCATCCTATGTTTGTCCTGATTTGTCTTTGGATGATGTTAAAAACCTGATCCGCAGTTTCAAGACCGTCAAGGATTTCCAGTATGGCATCATGCACAAGGTGAATGAGCAGATTATCCATAACAGTATCACGGAATTCACATTCGAAGGTTCCGACAAATTGCAGAAGAATACGCCGTATTTGTTTGTCAGCAATCACCGTGACATCATGCTCGACGCCTCTTTGTTGCAGAATGCCCTGGTCGATTCGGGCTTTGAGACGACACAGATCACCTTCGGCGCCAATCTGATGATGAATCCGCTGGTGGTCGATATCGGCAAGTCCAATAAGATGTTCCGTGTTGAGCGCCCAGGTGGTAGCATCAAAGACTTTTACAAAAGCTCCCTGCATCTGTCCAATTACATGCGACATGTCATCAAGGAAGAACGCGAGTCTATCTGGATTGCACAACGTAATGGCAGGACTAAGGATGGCAATGACCAGACGGACCAAGGCATCATCAAGATGTTCTGTATGAGCAAGCCCGAGAATAAGATTGGGGCGCTTAGCGAACTGAATATTGTGCCTGTCGCTGTATCCTACGAGTGGGAGTCATGCGACATTCTGAAGGCCCTGGAGCTTTATGCCAGTCAGAATGTGAAATATATCAAGAAGCCCGGCGAAGACCTGAACAGCATCCTGACAGGTATTCTCAAGCCCAAGGGACGCGTCCATTTCCAGCTCTGCGAGTTGGTGACCGAAGGCGATCTGATCGAGTTCAATAACTGTACGAACAACGAGTACCACAAGCAGGTAGCCCAGTTGATAGACAAAAGGATTCTCCGAGCCTATAAGTTATGGCCGAACAACTACATCGCCCATGATTTGCTATATGGCCAGCGAAGGTTCGCCAACAAATATACCCGTGAAGAAAAAGAAGCCTTTATGGACCGCCTGTCCAAATTAGAACGCTTCGAAAGCGATGTCGATACCCTAAAAGACATCTTCCTGGGCATTTATGCCAATCCAGTCTCCAATAAGCTGAAGTTATAGATTTACATAAAAGTCAGATAATAGCAAATCCCCATCAGAATAAATCTGGTGGGGATTTCTTTATTCTATTTTTTTGACGAAGAATCCTTAGTCTCTTTTCTCAATCTTATACCCCAGGGCTATAAGAAGTCTGAGAGTATCGAAAGCCATCACACGATCATACTGCCGCTCCGAATCTGGCAGTTCTGCATATGGTACCATATCTGGAGTCTGCAAATTTTCATCATCTCTAACAGGACCATAAGTCCACCCTTCACTCTGACGTTCCCATGCCCATGTGTCATGCGCATTCTCCGCAATTGCCTCACACAGTTCATCCATGAAGTCTGGCAACTCTACGTGTTTCAAATCGAGAAACTTTGGGTTATAAGTCTCGTCTTTTTCGAATGCCGTTGTACATTCTCCTTGGGCATCTTTCCATGACTCCAAATAATCTGTAGTTAAATACTCTTCTTCTTGGTTCGTAAAAGGATTATAAAGTACCACATGTTTTTGATCTTCAGACACGTCCAACAAAACCGTTGCGACTGAAACCGCGTCATTACTCTTGAACAATGAACTTACAACAGAAGGAACAACAATGCCTCCCTTCTTAAAAGTCTTGAATATCGTTAAAGGATTGGCCACTCTTCTTTGATAAAAGCGTAAGCCGGAGTTTTCAAAATCATCCTCCATAATACCTCTCTTGTGCAATGCATATCTCACACAATTAGCATAGTACTTAATGTCATTCATAATTATTCGTTTACTAATTATTCGATTTCAATTCCTTCTCCTTTTGTAATTCTAGTTCCTCCTGTAGTATTTCCAGTTCTTTCATCTGAAATTGCTCATATTCTTCCTGAGTCAGGTCTAACGGAGTTCCATTCGGAAAACTTGTCCATTTCTTTGCCATATCAAAATGAACCTTCCTTGCTGATTTTGGGAATAGAGATAAGGAGCCCAGATAGCCGTAGTAGAATCCGTTCAGATAGTGCTGATAGGCACTGATACTTGTTGATAATGCATCGAGATCTATTTGAGAGTATGTTTCTTTACGAACTACATCTTTTACTTGCAGATTTAGTTTGTCCATATCATCCAGCATCGACTCATAATAGGTTGAAAAAGCATTCAACTCCTCTTTCTCTGTTTTATAATAAGCCAATACGTAATTTTCGATGCTGTTGAATTGAAATTCTGGAGTTGGTGATGCTTTACGAAATGTAGCAAGATTCCTTTCACTCTCAGCTACAACCTTCAGAAGATCCTTTTCTGCCTGAGTCTTCGTTTGCGGCTCCGTAGTATTAGATAAAGCAGCAAGTTTCTCTTTCATCTCTTTACAATCTTTCCCCAGATTATCCATGATATCCATACTACATGTAAGTTGAGTCGCTACACTTTTACACGTCACTCCTGCAATGTGACTTATGACTCCCAGACCAATTCCCAAAAGGACAAGAATTGCACATAAGACTATCAAGACTTTCCCCAACCATTGACGAATAGGTCTCTTCGCCTTGCTTTTCAGATAACCTTGCATGCGTTCGATTGCCATGTCAAAGTACTCGTGGCGAACGGCTGTAATGGCTTGGTAGTTTGATAAATCTTCCAACCCTTCAGGCATTTCTTGAGGCCATGAAAAACCATCAAGCATGATAGGCACAATATTCTTTTGGTTCTCTATTGCACACAGAGTTTCTCTTCTGACCCAGTCCTCCGGATCTTGACATCTGAGTAAGGCTTTTTGAGGAAGGACTAGAATAAAATCCTTACAGCCCTTAATCACCTCAAGAAGTTGCTCGTTAAACTTACCGGCTGTCAAGGTGTCCACATCGAAGAACACCTTGTAGCCAGCATGTCTTAATTTTACAGCTATCAGATTTGCTGTATCATAAGCCGACCTGCGATAACTGATAAAGATATCATATTTCTCTTTGCTCATTTTAACCAAAGATAGTCTAATTCATTATGGCATGTCCGATATATGATTTCCAGTCGCCTACACAATCAAAATCCAAGACTTTAGATCCATTTTGATATTTGATGATCATTTCGCCTTCATAAAAGCCATCACTCTTTGATCCATTAATATAGCTTCCTCCATAGGTGTAGTATGACCCATTTTCTATGGTATATGTGCCAACGCCCCAATCGGAATCGATAGGATCCCATGTATGCACAGCATAATTAAATATTACATATTGTTTATCTGAAACGTAAAGGCGAAGGTATTTCCAATTTGCACCAGTTGTACTGGAGGAATATGATACATCCATAGTTGCACTAGTAAGCTTATAGAATTCACCTTCCACACATATATAATTGGTATAGGGCGAACTGGCTGTTGAGAATGTTGCCCTTAGCGGATCTCTCCTCTTCCCATCTTTCGTATAAGGAATCAAGGTAAAAGTGTATTCCTTACCTGGTTTCAGTTCTTCATAAGTATAAGTTTTTTCCTCCCAACATTTCGATTTCTCACTAATATTCGTACCCTTTCCACAGTAGAAATAATCGACATCAGAAGAGACTTCAAATTTAATTTTCAAGGAAACTCCATTCCTACTTACAAGGCTTATCTTTCCATAAGTATTTTTTTCTTCTTTCGTCGAGTTTGATGAAGTTATGTCATCCTCATATGACGGTTCGAATATATCATCATCATCAGGATCATTAGGACACCCAGCGAATAATACACTCACAGCGCAAAATAGTATAATTTTGCAAAAAGACTTTATATTACTCATAACTATTGTATTAATTATTTACTATATACTAGACGAACAGTTATATAGTCACCATTAAAAGCGCCTTTTTCATTTACTTTACTTGTAGGATACACTTTCCCTGTAACTATACCTTTCTTAAAACTCGACGGTGTACATTCCGATGCCGGATCATTCCAACACCCTCCATAAAAGTCTCCATCAGGATTACACTCTCTATCTAATTCGCTTTTACCATCTACTGGATTAGTCTCGGTATCATTAAAACATAGTTCTGCAAAATTGCCTGACATGTCATAAAGTCCCAATTCATTAGGATTCTTTTTAGCTACTTCATGCGGTTTATTACTGCTATTGCTGCTATACCAAGCAACATCATCAATTAAATTACTTCCACAATAAGAATATCCAGAACTCTTTTTCCCACCTTTTGCTGCATATTTCCATTCATCTCTTGTAGGTAGACGCCAAGGAAGTCCTGTTTTTTCTCTTAAATTAGATAACATTGTGTACATTTCAAGTTCAGATATGATATTGTTATGGTTTTTATCTAACTGAAAATCAACACCCTCAATTACGAAGTTATGGTCCCCTGGTAGCATTTCGGTCTGCATAATATAGAAATCACCCATAGATCCACCATCCACAAGAACTGTTTTAAAACTCTTTCCATCTATACTATAGGAAATAGAGCCTCTACCAGAAGTATCACCACTATTATTGTTTCCACCTGTATTATCACCATTTGTAATGCCACCACTAGGATTATCAATAGGAGTCGGAGAATTTGGCTTCAGATCATCGCCATCATCGCCACCAGGACATGCCGTAAACAACATGCATAACGAACTCAAAGCAACTATGCCTAACAAACTTTTTAATTTATTCATACTTTAAATATTTAAAATGTATAAAGATATCTTATTAAAGATCAGCCGATATTTTATAAAATATGAAAGTGACACACTCTGAACATGTTAAGTTCAATTTATATTTATAAAGCGCCATAACGCTTTCCTGTACCTGAACACCATTTACATTTCCCGTTATGGTTAGGGCATACTCCACATAGTGTATTTCTCATGTGGTCTTGTATACCTGTTCCATTACAAGAGCTACATCTACCGCTCCCCATACAAAGTTTGCAGTCTTTATAACCATATTCAATTTTATGGGAATTATTTGAATTGGAAGAACTCCTTGATGAAGAAGAGGAAGAAGATGAACTTGATGAGCTGGATGAAGAGTTGTCTACGACCACAGGCACAATACCATGTTGCACATTGTAGGCAGCTTGTGCTTCTATTTGTGCCTTAACTTGTTGCGCCTGCTTTGCACTTTCCACCATATCATTAACAGCTTGTTGTTGTATCATCTGAGCTCCTTGTTGGATTGCCTGGGTATTAAGTGGAGGACAATAGACAGGACCTATATAATAGCCACCCGTCAGAGTCTGCCCTCCCATTCCGTAACCACCATAACCATATCCGCCCATACCTTGAGCCATACCCTGCCAAAATGTGCTGCTACATGATGTTAGCATAACAATGCAAACAGCACTTAGAAACAAAATCTTCTTCATATTCTCAATAATTTTAACTATTAATTAGTAGTTTCACAATTTGCTTCAATAATATAATCCTTAATTAGGTTGCTTTTCTACTTCATATAATACAGATGTACCATCATTATAGATTTCTTTTATAAATATCTTTGTATCATCTTTAGAATTTGATAATATTAGACATGTTCTTTCCTCTTCATTTATGTATTTAATACGATCATCATATATTTTCACCTTTTTAATAATATAATCCATTGTTATACTACCATACTCTTTATCTTCATAACCTAGGATGATAAATAAACAATCGTTCTTTTTTGACACTAAGACCAAACCTCCTTCTGCGTCTGCAGATATAACTTTCATGGTTTTAGTGTCATACACTTTCAGAATGTTATACGTTGCATCTTTAAGAGGCTTTACTTTTGCATTACTTTTATTTTTAGCTAAGTTAATCACTTGTTGTGCCGTCATCGAATTACAGAACAAAAGGCATAGAAAGATAAATAAATACTTATTCATAAACAGAAATACTTAAAAATAATAATAATAGTTGTTGTTAAGAGACTTAATTTTTACAGATTGAAAACACTACACTTCAGCGTCAAGGAGACATTGGGGCAGTACCCTTATATTGTCATTTATTAGCTATTTCCTTAGGGGTATATGTAAATGTCTCTGTTCCACCAGTAACATATTTGTTACTTTTTTGGTTATAATAATGTCTGACACATTCAACTGTTATGGTTTTCATTGTTGAAGTGATATATAACATTGCACCGAAATCTTGTTTATTATCATTAAAAATAAAACTATAGAAATACTTCATTGATTTCCCGTTGATTGTTTCATTTGATATATATGAATTATTCAGTTGTTGACCTGTTTTGTTTGTAACTGTCCCATCAGGTGTCCTTACACAGACCCCGAACTCATTTATTCCATAACTATAATGTCCTTTTGACACTCCATAGCGCAAAAAAATCTGATGCGTATATTTACCATTACTGTATAGTGAGGGCCATGAATTATCAAGGGCTACATAGTTTGTCAATTCATCATCATTATTTGTGCCTCCACCTGTATTATCAACTGGAATCGGAGGATTTGGCTGAGGATCATCGCTATCATCGCCACCAGGACACGCCGTAAACAACATGCAAAGTAAGCAAAGGATAGTACTGTTTAAAATTGTTATTGTCCTTTTCATATGTTGTCTTATTAAAATGGAAAACATCTTATTATTTTATCTTTTTGTATATACGAGACCGCTATATCGACCACCTGTCAGTGTTGAATTAGACTCATTATACACATAATCAACTTCTGGATCATAATCAGTATCAACAGTTCCATCACTATAATCTATGTATACATATTGTCCATAGGTTTTGATTTTGTTACCGCTACAACTCCAGGTAAACTCACCTGTCATTTCGGCATCAGACTTTCTGTACTTTCCTTGATATTCAGAATAAAGATCACCCGTTCCATCTGAATAGAAAGTAACTGTACAGTACCTATTGATAGAAGTATCACTAGCATACCATGTTCCAATGACCTTTTGAGCAATCGGGCTGTCCAAACCATTGTCATCATCTTTACTACAAGAAACAAGACCAATACTCATTACAGCAACCAACATGATTGCCCAAACATTACATTTATTAATTGCTTTCATAAAATCATACTTTAAAACAAATGATTATACTTAAATTATTTTATCCGATTGTTAGATAACGATAGATTTATCTATCTAAATATATCTATATAATAGCCAGACAGTCATTAATAGATTGAACACATAATCAAATTATCGTGTTAGATGTAACAATCTATATGTCGAGCCCCAATTGTGCGTAAAAGCCTTCCTTCTTCTCATCTTTACCAAATTTCCACTTTGGAGCCCAAAGATGATAACCAGCAGAAATCATTACAAATTTATATCTAAAAGCTGCCTTTATTCCCAAAAAGCCATCAATAAAAAACTTATCTTTCATTTTACCATCATCATAGACATAACGAGATGCAAAAGAAGGACCAACTTCTGGAATTATAAGAACAGTCACGTCATCATTGTTTAATAAACAAACAGAGAAATTTAATAATACATCACCATTATATGTATTTGCATTATCCTTAAATTTAAAATTTGATCTAAGATTAGCACCTACTCCTAAATTATTTATACCATAATTACCAAAACTTAAACTATAGTTTTCAAATCCATCATAGGAGTAAAAGCCAAGCCCAAAATAGGATATTCTTTCTAGTTTTGGCTTATTAGCCACATTATTAACGCTGTATGATGAGTTGTTGGATTCTTGTATTGGTGTTTCCATTGACACAGGATTACTATATACTTCTTTTTGAGTAACAACATCTTCAGATTTAGTTTGAGTTTCTACATTTGGTATGTACAACTTTAGACCAACGTAAAACGCATCTTCCACATATGGATTATTCTTTTTTATATCACTCTTGGTTACATGATACTTTTGCGCAATACTTTCTAATGTTTCTCCACGCTCAACTGTATGAGTTATAACTTCTTGAGCTACAACAAAATTTGTTACAAATAACATGCCGACAATCATCAGGCAACGCATTAAAATTTCTTTCATATTTGATAGTTTTAAGTAAGACATATAATTATAGTTCACCGATTATTTTTCATCAAAGATGATATACTTCTAAATTGAATTGAGTATATCTCGTGTACCATCTGGGTATTTAACTAAAAACACTTTGTCCCTTGGTATAGTTTTTGTGGGATTCTTTTTTCCCCTTTTTTCTTTGTATATTATCTGATTTGGCAACACCTCCAGGTCATAGGCTACAATTTCTTGGCCTTCACACAAATAAATTAAAGTTGCGTCTTTTGATATCTTTTTATTCGTCTTTCCTGAATAATGTTCACCCGAAGGAGTAAAGAATACATTTCCACGCTTATCATACTTAATCATGTAAATGTCTTTGTTATTAATAAGAAGCATCGCTTTTTTCTTACTACTATCTTCTCTATACATTGTTTCATTAGTACCAACTTGTACTATACAACACTTAAACTGAAAACCATCACGACGGATTATCATATCTTTTTGTGCCAACAAATGTAGTGTGAAACAAAACAGAATCAAAATGCTAGTAAAGAATCTTTTCATACTTTCTCAATTTATTCGTTATACATTATTTCTTTAATATTAGTCCTATTCATATGATAAATTGGACCATTTCCTTGTCCCGACTTTTTATAAGTAACTACTTCATCTGTTTCTGTTAACAGACTAACGCTAATCGATACATTTTTAATTGTCTTGATTGTTGCATTCTTCGGATATCTGCTTCTTAATTCTGCTAAACGGGCTTCCTCTTCCTGCCTGCGTTTCTCAGCCAAGGCTTCTTTTCGCATCCTCTTTATTGTTTCAAAATCATTCAGCATTTCTTTAGTCCCGTCAGGATATGCTATTAGGAAAATATCGGATTTATTAACAGAGAACAAATCCTTCCCCCTTTTTTTTGATGCTGTAAAAAGCACCTTAATCGTATCCATTTCCACATTATATCCTATAATCTCTTGTCCTTTCAACAGATAAATGGTGGTAGCGTTGGAAGGTATCTTTCCATCACCAGCTCCTGTTACTCTTTCCCCATCTTCCGTGAAAAAGACATTACCACGTTTATCATATTTAATCATGTAGATGTCTTTATTGGAAATACTCTGTTGGCCAGAAGACTCATCAACGGAGAAAACTGTAGATTCATTATTCACCATAATAATCTTGACCTTACGTTCACTCCCATCACGAAGTAATATAAGATCTCTTTGGCCATAAGTCCATAAAGGGCAACATGACAAAAGTATCAATAACAATACCCATTTATCTTTTACCATATTTCTTTTTAGTTCCATTTGCGTAGAATATTTCGATAATATCTTTGACAGGAATACTTATATTTCCTTCTATTTCTTCCTGCTTAATTAAAATCGTAGTTTTTCTAGTGTTGACAATCTTGCACATAATATAGCTGCCGTCTTTCATCTCCACCTTATCTAATTTGGCTTCTTCCTTCTGTTCAACCTGTTTTGGTTGTGGCTCGTTCTTTTGTGGAATATTCAATACCAATCCAGGAAAGACCACCTCGGCACTCTCATTTATTTTTTTAATGTCATCTACCGTAACATTATAAAGAGAAGCTATATCAGCAAGGGTTTCACCTTGTTTAACTGTATGCACTTTCTGACCAAATGCAACGATACAGAGTAATAAAAACGATATTGTAACAAAGACTCTTCTGATCATAACTGTATTATTAAGTAATTTGAAATACTCCAGAATGCGGTAGGATCAAGTATATTTAATACTGATTGATTCTTTGCTGTCTTAGTGATTCTATATGAAGAAGCAGGCATTTGTGTCAGAACCTTAGGATTGCCGGAATTCAAGGGTATTTCCTTAAAATACCTAATGTCAACACGCATAAATTGACCTTGCTGAATAGCATTGGGATTAACCTTTTTCTTTTTCAAAAAACCTCCAGATATGATTCCTAAATCAGAAAGGCTTTTCTTAGTTCCTATCTTGACATATCCCTCGTTAATCATTTCTGTTTGAGTATTCAATGCTTTAACTTGCGTTTCTACTCTTTGTGATAACTGGGCATTATCTTCCGTCAGAGTTGTGATCTGTTTTTGTAGCTTTGAGATATTCACGTTCTTATTCTCAAGCTCTGAACGGAGTCTGTTGATTAGGGAGTTCTTCTCGTCAAGTTGCTGGTTTAAATACGTTACAAGATGAGACAATTTACTCAGGTTTTCCCCTCTTGCTCTTAAAGAGTCTGCCAATTGTGTGATGCGTTGCTTTTGGCGATTGAGGGTTTCCTCAAACATATCAAGATTCTTCTTCAACTGGTCTTTATCGACAATAGTACCTTCACGACCTTTATTTGTATAAAACAGCAAGTTTTCTTGTTTTGCAATACTGTCTAATCCATCAGCTAATAAGGACACATATGATGTCATATCATTAATATCCTTGTCCTTACGGTTATTTTCCTTTTGAAGGGAATCTATTCGTTCTTCCAACTGAGAGTAGCCTTGCTTGTTACCATTACAAGCTACGAATAACAAAGTAGTAAATATGAAGAGTTTTTTTACCATTGCTTTAGGTGTTCTCTTTTTTATGAGCCTCTTCGCACCACAGATTAGGCAAAGTTATTAATTGCTTTAGGTTTCTCTTAGTATACAAAAAAGGCGTAGGTGCTGTTCTCTGCCCATCCTGGACTCGTAGGCTCTCGCATTGCCTTCATCACACAGGATAGACAACGCAGTTAGCCCACGCCAGTACGTATATACTCATAAAAGGGTATAAGTCGTACCACGTAGACGTTCCGTTGTCATCTGTCTGCTGTGATGATAGGAATTTGCGAGATTCACGAGTCACAACGACAGACGTTCGAAAACGTCTTTTTCATACACAAGACCGCCCGCCGCCCATTGCTGGACTAACTGAGCGATGTTGCAAAGATAAAGAATTTTTGTGGAGAAAACAAAAAATAATGACTAAAAAAATGTGAATTATCTAACATTTGTTGTTTTACATACCAATAATTTCCCTTTTCGCACGCGCGCGTACATTAATATAAGATAAAAAGGCGTATTTATATCAGCCATTCTGCTTTGATAATAGTAAATCCCCATCAGAAATGAATCTGGTGGGGATTTCCTTAGATTACAGTCCCATACAGGACGTGGTGCCAAGAGCAGTCAGTACCGCTGAGATAATCGATGCGAGGATCTGCAGCGTCCACTTAAGCGTTTCCTTCTTCGTCATAAGCTACCTCCTTTCCGATTAGCTACCAGTGTCGAAACCACCGCCGTTGTCTTGCCTGATGCCCTCAGGCGGAGAGAGTACGCATGGTTCATGAACGTGTTCTATACAGTACATAGCAATACTCGAGAACGACCGTCTGCTGAGCAACAGCCGTGAGAGATACATACTCAGCTTCGTCAGGAATCAAAACACGCTGTTGGAAGAACTCGACAATGTCATGCAGGCCCAGAGTACATGGAGCAGGTGTTCAAACAGGAAGGATTGTCGTATAAGACGGCATCGGAGCGCAAGAGGTACATTAATCAGAATCTTATGACCAAAAGCGACAGTGTAAGAAGGCTGGCGGACCAGCGCATCGCATACTTAAACTGGGAGGAATCCATGATAAATGGGGATGAAATCCATAACACCACCTCAGACATCCCCGAGTCGGCATTCGGATGCTTCAAAACGAGAATGTCCCCTAACAAGAACAACGGATACACACCGCTTGTGCTATTGATTCCGCTGGCACTCAAAGTCAGTACAATCGATGATTGCAGAGACTTTTATATCAGGAATCTTCTCGACAAGACTACCATTGCCGACATCAAGAAATGGAGAGATGACAACCTACTACACAACCCCTCCATAATGAGTGAACGTGGTTAAAAAATGTAGAATAAAATAAGTATGCTAACTTAACAGCCTAGGACTGTCCCGATTGCTCCCACGCTTTTTAAAAGTGGATTTACATATCTAATTCCGGGAAACCGTCTTTCCCAAATCTCCATTTTGCAAAATCAGGACCTAATATTCTTGCATTACTATTAAGTTGATCTAGGAATTCTTTGCTTTGCATTTCGACACCGGTCATTTCTTTGCATTGTAAGCTTGAATAAATTCTCTTAACCCCAACCCCACTTTCACATGCAATATTGAGAAAATAAGTTTTTACTACTTTGTCTGTATTAACTACTTCTTCGCAAATGCCATAATATACTTTTCCATAGTTTACACAATTTGCAATACTATCTGGATAATTAACACAAATACCAGAACGTGAATCATTACCTTTAATATCCCCGAAATTTACACAATTGTATATTTTTAATCCTGCATTTCGTCTGCCAAAACTGACAATCCCTCCCAAATACCAAGCATGCTTACTTTCATCTAATATGTGTCCGACAAGTCCATAATTTGCACAATTCTTTATTGTTGTTTTATTTGCACGTCCTGCAATTCCTGCTAAAGTTCCTCCTCCAGAAATAATACCATAATTCATACATCTATCTACGACACATGGACTTTCTTCATTATCCCCCAAAATGCCCCCAGCATGATCATCTGCCTGAATGCAGGTGTAGTTTTTGCAATTTGTTATAACAGGGTTACTTGTGAATGTTATCACACTACCAGCAATACCTCCGATATTATAATGACCTCTAAGATAAGAGTCTTTTATCGTAAGATTTTTAACTTCGCCAGACAAGAAACCAAACAGTCCTAAATTATTTTGTTCTTCTTGATTTATATATATTCCTGAGATACAATGTCCATTACCATCAAATATACCACAAAATGAGCATTTGGACTCGCATCCAATTGGAGTCCACTCTTCAAATTCGTCTTTGATAATAGGCTTCCCGTCAAAATCCAAAACATTAGTGTTTAATATAATGTCATTTGTCAATTTAAAGCATTTACCTTGATATGTATTACCCTCATTAACATCTTTTGCTAATTTTCGCAACTCTGGAGTTCCGCTTATAATATATGGATTATTTTGCGTGCCATCTCCACTAAAAAAAGTCGCTATACCACTACTTGAGGTTCCATTATTCCCCTCATTCCCTCCGCCAGAATTATTATTATCATCATTCCCTCCGCCAGAATTATTATTTTCCTCATTTCCTCCGCCAGAATTATCGTTATGAGTTATGGGAGCTTTTTCTGACCCTTCCGTTCCACCACCAGAGCAGTTACTAAACAAAAAACTAAATGCAGACAAAAATATAATACCGATACATTTTTTAATTCTTTTCATAGATACTTTCCATTTATATAGTTCAACATTCTACTGAATTCATTAGATCATAATCATCTTCAGTTAATCTGTCACCTCTCTCTTGCTTTTTCTTGACCGTACGATATTGAAAACTATAGAAATTCAAAAGCGTGGTCGCTTTCATCTTGACCTTATCCAATTGGAAGGCTTCTTTTTGATCTTTATGTTTTGGCTGAGACACTTTCCTGTTTTGTGGAATGGTCAGCAATAGACCAGGAGAAAATATTTCTGTATTTTCATTTATTCCTTTGAGGCATTCAATCGAAGCATGATAAAGAGACGCTATGCTTCCAAGGGCTTCACCTCGTTTTACTGTATGAACTATCTGGCCATTAACAGCAAAACAGGATAATAACAATAATATAGTAACTAAGACTCTTCTCATTACAATTGTATAATTAAAAAGTTTGAGATACTCCAAAATGAAGTTGGGTCTGTCATCTGTCTGCTGTGATGATAGGAATTTGCGAGATTCACGAGTCACAACGACAGACGTCCGAAAACGTCTTTTCCATACACAAGACCGCCCGCCGCCCATTACTGGACTAACTGAGCGATGTTGCAAAGATAAAGAAATTTTGTGGAGAAAACAAAAAATAATGACTAAAAAAATGTGAATTATCTAACATTTGTTGTTTTACATACCAATAATTTCCCTTTTCGCACGCGCGCGTACATTATATATTAGATAAAAAGCGTATTTATATCAGCCATTCTGCTTTGATAATAGTAAATCCCCATCAGAATTAATCTGGTGGGGATTTCGTTTAGATTACACGCCCATGCACGACGTGGTGCCAAGGGCAGTCAGTACCGCTGAGATGATCGATGCGAGGATCTGCAGCGTCCACTTAAGCGTTTCCTTCTTCGTCATAAGCTACCTCCTTTCTTGATTAGCTGCCAGTGTCGAAGCCACCACCGTTGTCGCCGCTACCGTTCTTGGTGAAGGTCTTAGAGGCTACCTCGCTGGATACACCATTCTTGATGGCGATTGCTTTCACAAGTACAGTGTCGGTCAGGGTGAATGCCTCAGAATAGAGCTGGCTCTCTGCCGTTGGTGCGCTGCCGTCTACCGTATAACGGATCTCTGCACCGTCAGGACCTGAGATGGTCACCTGAGTCGACTCGTCGAACGGAGTCTCACCGCTGATAGTAGGAGCTGCTACCGTCTCAGCCTGCGAACCACTGTTGCCGCTGTTACCACTGTCCTGTGAACCTGAGCTAGAGCCTGAGTTGCCCGAGTTAGAGCCTCCACCGTTAGAACCACCTCCGATGGCAGCCGCCTTGGCAGCGGCAATCTCAGCAGCGGCCTTGTCAGTCCAAGCCAGCTTAGCCACCTTGTTCAGCTCATCGCGAGTGTACTCACCAGTAGCCTGAGCCAGGAGCTTCAGACTCTGCACAGCAGGACCAGTCTTATCGTTCTTGCCGATAGTGCCGATGCTGGCAGAGATGGTCTTGTCAGTGTCAGGATCATACAGCAGGATGCTGCCGTTACCAATCACACTCACCTTGAAGATGGCCAGGTCGTCAACCTTCACCGTGTTACCCATCAGGGTCTGCTCACGGGTACACCTTACGAAGTCTCGCAGGATACCCTCGATCGTTCCCTCGGAGAACGGGGTGTTGTGCTCAGCCATGTGCTTGGCCATGTCGTGAATGTTCATCGTCTGCTTGTAGCTGACGCGAGGGTAATACTTGCCGTAGGCTGCCAGACCCTCATTCTGGTTTTTTGAAAGATAAAGTTCAATCATTGTTTGTAAATTTTAATGGTTTAACGTTTAATTTTTAATCTTTAATTTTTAAT
>JAEEGJ010009061.1_pt1 | contig 26943 bp, 27 predicted proteins | sample 8958761 | NCBI WGS metagenome assembly JAEEGJ01 (sample SAMN16246546, study PRJNA631951) | gut metagenome | biome: gut microbiome; feature: rumen; material: RS-attached | host: Bos | place: Iran: Karaj | collected 2018-10 | reverse complement strand
TGGAGCTGTCTATGATTTAACCATCCAACTAAAATTTATGGAGAACCATAAATTCTAAGATCTAAATTTTTTCTGATTTTATCTTTAAGAAGATAAAGAGCCTCGGGCGGTGTAATTCCAAGATATGTTCCCGTCAGAATTCTGATTTTAACACCGCGGGCGGAGGCCTCGGCCAGATCATCAATTAACTGATTTATTCCGGAAACCATAAGAAATGAAACGATAATGTCAATTCTTTCGGCATTACGGATGGAACTCCTCAGATAGTCGAGAAGATGTTCTTTAGCAGGCGTATCACCGGTAAGTCCGAACTGGTAAACCGGAAATTCGCCCGGAAGCTTCAGCATTTCAGCTGCAGGAGCAGGTTGAGCCATTTTTCCCTTGCATGATCAGGTCTGATATCTTCTGTTGTCCATATTCTGACTGTCTTAAACTCCTTATGGAAGTTTAGAAAATCAACTATGGTTGTTTCTGTAAAATTGGTGAAATAGCGACCGTTTCTTATTCCCTCAAAATCTCCGTACTTGAAGGATGTATATAGAATTCCACCGGTTTTAAGAGCTTTAATAATCTTTTTGAAGACCGCATGGAACTCGCTTCTTTCACAATGCAGTATTGATGCACAGGCCCAGATGCCGTCATATCTGTTTTCTTCGTCAAGTTCGCTGAAAAGAAGCTGTTTTACTTCCTTTCCAAGAAATCCGGATGCATATCTGCACATTTCGCTGCTGCCGTCAGTGGATGTTACGTCATATCCGCGCTCTGAAAAATATCTTGAATCCCTTCCGGAGCCGCAGCCGAAGTCAAGAATGCTTGAACCTGAAGGCAGGAATTCTAAAAACAAATCCTGAATATGAGAAAAACTGAGGGAACATGTGGACTCAGCAAAAGTTTTTGAATTTTGCTGATAGTAGTTTATTGTTTCATTTTCAGCATTCATATTTTTTACTATTGTATGGTTTATTTTCAGGTCACAGGCGCAAACAGAACCGGATATAATTTTCTGCTGCATATGCAAAAGGCGGGCAAACCTGCAAAACAGCAGCACTGAAAAGTCATGACATCATTGCATCAGCAGGCATACTTCCGATTCCGCAGCAACAGCAGATTCCTGGAACCTACTTCAAAATTATGATTGACTTGTCATCGTTATCCTTTCCGGTGAGTCTGCCGCATACGTAGTTTTCCAGCTGCTCCGCAGTCTTCTTCGGATCCTTGCCGCGCAGATCAACATTGGTTGCAAGATCCGCCAGCCACTCGGTCCATCTATCCTCTCCCCTGATAGCTGTTATACTGTCGAATATTTCACGGGAAAGGGCGCGGTTCATCATCATAACCATTACCAGGGAATCCACAATTTTAAAATCAATGCGTCTGCGGATTTCCTTCTCATCCACGTATCTTGGCTCCATAATCGTTCCGTTACGGAAAATATAGTCACCGTAATCATTAAAGCCGAGGGGGACAATATCATAGTTTCCGGTGCATATTGCCGACATATACCTGCCAACCGACGCCGACATTACAAACCAGCCGAAATCAAAACGCTTAATAAGCCAGATGCCGAGGTTTGTATCTACAAGATCATTGGTCAAACCGGCAAAATTAGCCTGAATTGAAACTTCGCTGTACGCATTTTTAAAGGCTTCGCAAATCAGTTTTTCAAGCGGCTGCTTCTTACTGTTGCGCAGGGTTGCATTTTTTCCGTTCTGCTCAATGGCGGCAAGCTCATGAACAACAATATCAAGAGATGAACCGGAACGGTCAATGCTTGTAAGAAGGGATTTGAGTATGGCATTTACTGCCAGACGGCTGCCCTCTCTTGAAAATTCAGCCTTGTCAGATCCGTCTGCCATAGCCACAAGAACCCAGCCGTAAAGATTCTCCACCGCACAGTCGGCATTTCTTGGAAGTCCGTTGTTGGCATGAAGTCTTCCTCTCACGCTGCACATAAGAGATGTCTTTGAAGATGTTTTTGACTCATTTACATAGAGAGTCTTAACATCCCTGAAGGTGTCAGGCTTGTAAAAACGGATGTCACGAGGAGTAGGAATATCGTTCCATGTTATCTGAACGGCATCATCAACTCTGAGAACAACATTGCGGGAAAGGAGAAGAAGCTTGGATCCGCCAAGTCCCTTGGAACGGTACCTGATCTTGAGCATAAACTTTCCCTTCTGGGTCGGCACACCGGAAAGAATCTTCGTATGGTTGTTGTACGACAGCCCTATGGTGTCATGACCTATTACATTCTCAATCTCTATATCCTTGAATATGTCATTGAAATTAACGCGGTACGTCTGCTCAAGATTGGCATTCGGAAGCTGTGCCATTCCGTCGGAATTTTCATTCTCCCCGATTCTTGTTTCCTTGGCATCCGGAACATTGATTGTAAGCTTGGCATTTTTGGTAAGCTTGATCATATCAATCGGAAGTTTGACATTTATCAGAATGCTGATGTCACCCACCTGGCTTGGGAAACCCTTGATGGATGATGTTGATTTGCTGTAGTAGAGTCCGAAAGCATCAAGACCTATAAACTGCAGAGAGCAGTCGACAGGAAATATAGCCTTCAAATCAAGATTATATTCACGGTTGATAATTCCGTCAGGGAAAATAATCTCATCCCTGTCAAACAGAAACTTGTACTTGTTGTAGAAACGCGGATGCTCGTTTTTAAGTTTGTTTACACTGGCCTGCAGTCTGTTGTTTGAATTCTCCGAGTGGATGAAAAGATAGTTTCTGTTGTTATCACCCTCCTTGGTGCGAATGGTATTGCGGATCGGAACATTGTGATCAAAATGCACTGTAATCAGAACAGACTTGTCACGTGTGAAACTGATGCAGCAGCTTTCCGTGAGCTTGTAGCGGCTGTTCTTCTTCACCTCATTAAGATAAAGAGCGTCAACCATGTACTCGGCATTGGAATTGTTAACAAACCACTCTCCCCGCTCAAAGGAAACATAGGCAACAGTTGCAAGATCACTGCCGGTGGCAAATTCAAGAGGTTTTCTTTCCGGATCCAGCAGCCATTTTGAGATCTTCTTGCCGTTGAAGCCGACAAACCTGGTACTTGTGAGAACATACTCGTCTACATTCATCTGACGGTAGAAATAGAATATCGGAAGAGGCTCCTGAATTCTGGTATGACAGAACGGACACTCGGTAACCCCCTTCTCGTAGACAAACCATCCGTGCTCGCAGGTCATGTTTGAGCACGGAACCAGCAGTTCATAGGTGTTGGTCAGAGCCGTTGCCCATTCATCCGCCCTCGGTCTGAGTTTAGGATTATGAAGTCCGTCTATGAAAGCACGCTCAAAAAGAGACTTGAGAAAGGATCCGCACAGGGTATACGGAGTCTTGCTCGGATCACCGCACTCCCTCTCGGCAGGATAGAGATCATTGACATTTACCCTGTTCTCGTGATTTGTAGGATGCTCTATAAAAAGCGCCCTTTCACCCATAATCAGTTCCTCATCCTCATCAGGATCAAGATCATAGACCTTTCCTCCCCTTAAAGGATGACGGTTGAGCAGATACATGTAAATCAGAGTTGCAAGAGCATGGCAGTCGGTGTCGATGCTCGGAAGAACTCTGTTCGGATCCGTCAGGGAAAGATGCTGGGTTGCAATTACCTCCGGAGCAATAAAGTCAGACGTTCCCATAACCTCGGGATTGAATTTTCCCGTAACAACAAGACCGTCCAGATCGATAATTGAAATCTGACCGGTCGGCGGATCTATCAGGACATTCTTGTATGAAAGATCCGAATGTGCAAGACCTGCTGCATTCAGGCGCTTCACGGCCTGCGCGATTTTCTGACAGGCTACAACATATCCCTTCCAGTCACCCCGCTCTCTAGGATCCAGAAAACGCTGGTTGCGGATTGAGGAAAACCATTTTCCCTCCTTCTCCTTGCCCTTGATGCCTCCGGAATCATTATCCTGGCTTCCGTGCTTGAAGAAAAAGCAGTTGCGGTAGGTCGGAGAGACCAGACCGATTTTATTATTGTGAATAAGAACCTTTGTCGGCCAGCAGTAAAGAGGCTCCCAGTATTTGCCACCTTCGTTGTTGAAAATGCTTTCTCTGTAGGGACCGACTATTGTGGCAAGACGATCCAGGAGTTCTGTCTGATCCTTTGATGAACTGCGGTAGAATGCAACAACGTAGGATCTGTCGGGACTGAAATAAACATCCTTCATTTCTCCCTTGCCTATGATCTTTGAATCTTCAAATTCGACTATTGAGCCGTCGAGCGCCTTAATTTGAACAATCATCTAAATCACCTAAAACACTACAACCAGAGTTCTATCATCATGATTTCCGATAGACCAGAAATCCAGATAGGAAAGCAGTTGCTTTTCAATTTCATCATTGCATCCGTAAAGGAACACCTCTTCGGAAAGTTCACGGTAGAACCTGAGCCAGTTACGCGAGTCATGAAGGTTTCGATCCGATTCAAACTTCGGATCGCTCACGCCGTCAGTCATAAGAATCAGAGCGTCAAAATCCCTTACAAGATTGATAAGAACACGTCCGCGGATATTGTCATCTGCGGTTATGCCGTCGGTTGTAATGAACCTGGTCTCACCGAAATACTTGCCTTCATCAGGATTACAGAGAACCGCGGCATAATTATCCTTGTTGTTTACAAGTGAAATAGCTCCGTCACCTACATTGTAGGTACAGATAATCCAGTGATGACTGATTTTTTTGAATACCGAGATGAGACATGTTGTCGAGAAATCTGTTATTCTCGAGTGTGTCACCTCCTCGGTCAGATTCTCAAAACTCATAAGTGAGGATGAGATTATCTTCTTAAGAGGCGGAACCATTATATCCGCAGCGTTCCTGTAGAACTTTTCATCATCACAGTCATCGGCATATTCCCCGGTAACCTTCATCATCTGGGCATCAAAGGAGGTCTGAGCAAAGGTTTCAAGAAAAACTCTGCCAATCTCTTCGCACAGAATTCTTGAACCCTCCCTTGAATACCTCGCAGATCCTGCACCGTCAGCAACAGCGCATACATACCATCCGGTATCCCTGTCAAAAAGGATCCTGAAATCATCGTCGCGGGGTTTGCCGTCATACGCGTGGGACCGGCCTCTTGTACTGGCCGCTACGACATTCTTAAGTTCGCTCTTCTTGTACATATCTACAATCAGGGAGGCGCTGTCGGTATTGGTTTTAGGGAAAATCAAATCCTCCGGAGGATCTACATACTTCCACAAGGTTATAACATTCAGATTAATCATTTTGGAAAAAGGAGAACCCTTCAGATTAAACTGAAGTCCGATCTGAAATGTACCGAGATGGTTGGGAACACCTTCAATAATGCAGGTATCCTTGTTGTATCTGAGTCCCGCCTCCTCAAGTCCCGTGATCTTGAACGAGCCGAGCGCTGATTCCGGGATGATGGAACGGACATCATAATAATAGGAAATATTCACAATCGCCTGCTCAAGCTCATTCAGACTGAGGAGTTTGAACAGCATCATATCTTCGTTGACCGATTTGTTCCTTACCTTGCGATCTGCAACTTTGCCTCTTAAAAGGTTATACACTTTGGTATTAGAACTGACTTTTTCATCACCGTCAGCACCGGCCGGCTCGTCATCAAGAGATTCCATAGCCACGCAGACGTTGTTCTGCATGACTTCATCGGATCCGGCCAGATCCAGTTCACTGCTATGAACCGAAAATTCACTCATAAATCATAAACCCCGTAACCGTACAGCTGGCAATTATCCGATAGTACGATTGATATCCACACCAACATCTGAAGATCCAAAATAGGATCTCTTGCCGCAGTGCGGACATACATTAACCTGATTGTTCTTAACACAGAGAACTCCGCCGCAGCTGCAGATACCGATTGCACTCTCATTGCCGCAAATAGGACAGGTAGGATGACCGAAAAGATGATCAGTATTGACTCTCAAATTTTCATATCCGTCTGCCGAAAGAGCAAAATAATCGTCATCAACAGGATATGCACCCTCAAGTTCATAGGCATTGGAGTTTGCAAGACTTTTCTGATATTTGATCAGATAGTAGTTCCTGGTTGTCTGACATCTTGAAAGAATCACAATGTAGTTGTCATCAACAATAACGCCGCTGGGCTGATCAACCTTTTTTACCACGGCATTGGTTACGCTCAGGGATGAACCGTCATGACGCTTTCTGGATACTGAACTGCTGGATGAATTTATTGACTGGGTGATCCAGTCGAAAAACTGTTCAAAGGATTTAGGATCAGTATTTTCAAGCATGTAGACATTATCTGTAAACTGCTTGAGAATTTTGATATCCAGATTGTTGCCGATGGATACCGCAACACAAAGCACCGATTCACCGTATTTCTCACGCCATACCTTCGCAACATCCTCGGTGCGATCCGTAGGATTGCCGTCTGTAAACACAAAAACTATCGGACGCCAGTCACCCTTCTCCTCGTAGGTGTTCTTCTTGACGCACTTGTCAATATCATCCATAAGCATTCTGAAGGCATTGCCGAGAGAGGTGCCGCCTCCTATAGGAAGCTTGACTGTGGTCAGACGGTAGATCTCCTCCATTGAAATAAGTTTGATACACTTACCAGCAAAGGCTATTACTGAAAGCACTGTTGTTTCCAGTGCATAGGGACTCTGCTTAAGCGTTTTTATAATTGTTGCAATGCCCTCCTCTACGCACTTGATAGGCTTTCCCACCATTGACTCTGAACAGTCAATGACCAGATATATAGGCAGTCTACGCATCTTATATCCCTCTTACATTATTTTTATAATTATTTCTTTTTCGCTCAGTTCAACAAAATATTGACATTTCAGAAATCAATATTCCACAGAGTATCTGTATTTAATCTTAAAACATAATTCAGATCATAAATAACTTTATGATCCGCGACAGCAGAACAGAAACTTCAATAATACTGTCGTCATAAAAAATTAAAGTCCCGGATCCTGCTGATCACATAATCCGAATTACGGGAAACTCTACATTGCAGTATTGAGAATATACGTCAGCAGAGTGTTGCTGTCGGTGGTATCCAGATTGGTCACACAGTCCGAGACATTGGCAAGCCACGGATCTGAAACATGCGCATTCTGCCCTGCTATGCACAGAACCAGATTGCCTATGTTTCTCTTTCTCAGCTCGTACAGACCGTCGGTATAGTCATCAGTCGGTTCGCCGTCTGTAAGGACAAAAACAACCGGCCGCCACTGATTGCGGTAGTCGTCTACCTTTGTTTCCAGATCTATTTCCTGAGCAACAAGATTAAATGCCGCCCCGAGCGAGGTACAGCCGTATATCTCCATATTCGGCACGGTAAAGGAATTGATGTCCTCCAGGGGAACAACCATTTCGGCACTGTCTCCGAAAGTTATGACAGACACCAGAACCCGTCCGAAAGTGGACTGATTCCTCAGAAGAGTAGAAACAAAACTCTGCAAACCGTTCTGCAGCGACAGGATCGGTTCACCGCGCATGGAGCCGGAAGTATCCAGCAGAAAGTAAATAGGAAGATACTCCATTAGAACCTCATTAAACACAAAACGGCAGCAATGATTTCAAATCTTATTGCAGGCCGGTGACAATAAAAAAATACGACAGTCTGAAAAAAAGAAAATCAGCTGCGGCGGATCCGGTTTCAGCGGCAGACCGTTTTCACTGCGATGTTTCTTCCCCGCTCTTCACTTCCTCCGACTGTGGTCTGTTTTTCATAAACTTCTCCCAGTATGAATCAACAATGGTGCTGATGATGTGATCCTCGTTGAGAACAGTAATGGTTCTCTGAATCTTCTTGATAACACCACGGTCAAAATCCTTGGAGAAGGCTATTACTCGATCCGTTACTGACTTGTGATTGGACAGATTAACCGAAGCCGGAACAAAGGTGTGGAGAGGAAGATTGCGGGTGGTAAGATAGTAGGCGACCTCCCATTCACTGGCCACTACCGTGTCAAGTTCCCCGCTGAGCAGTTTGTCAAAAAGAATCTGCGGATCCTCGGAATACTCCTTGGTAATGAGAGGATCATCATCAAGTTCCTCAAAATATGAAAACGAACGTATTATGCCCACCACATGAGTGTACAGATCCTTGTATTTAGTCACCGGATTCTTTGCATCCGGCTTTTGAAAGATAAGCTGATTAATGTCGCTTATATACGGATTCCTCGGAAACTGCAATCCGTTAACTGTTGCAAAATTGATGCTCACACCGGCAATGGCATCAATATTGTCATTTTTCAGCTCGGCAAGAGCACGGGATGCCGACATGGGCTTGAATTCAAACTTGAAACCGGACTCACGCCCGATTGTTCTGATTACATCAACATCTATTCCCGTAAGCTGCTCACCATCCTCCTGAAAATAGTTCCACGGGCCCTCCACAGGAATTGCGACAACAAAAAAATCCTTGGAAAAAGCACAGCAGGAGACAACCATCAGTCCAACCGCCACGAATATACGAACTAAATTTTTAAACATTTTCATTCTGAATTTAAGCAACAAATATAAACAAACAACAGACATGCCAGGGGGTAAAGGAGCAAACACGGCACTCTACCCATTAGCACGCAGGGCTATTTTACATTATAATAAAAGTAATTTGGATTTTATGGTGCTGTATCATGTTTTTGTTACCTGTCTGCAGAAAAATTTTGTCCGTGGCTTTTTTTGCCGCGCTGACTGCCGGATGCACTCAGGATGATCTGTATGTGAAAGATTATCTGAAACAGAACGGCATTGTCTTCTGCACCAATTCCAACATATCCAACCTTGATCCTCTTTCCAATGAAATCAATGTAACGTCAGTAACCCTTGCGCAGAACGTATTCAACCGGCTGATCCGGTTCGATTCGGCAAGCAACCGCTACCTACCGGAAATAGCGTCGGAATGGAGCATTTCAGAAGACCGGACAGCATACCGGTTCATACTGAACAGAAATATCCCCTTTCAAAAGACATCATGGTTCATGCCCATGAGAACTCTTAACGCGGATGATGTTCTGTTCTCGTTCGCCCGCATAATGGACTACACCAATCCATACGAGGAGGTGCAGACTCAGGAGAACAGCACCACCCAGGCATCCTACGACATTCTTGATTTCAGACATCTGGTCCAGGCAAAGCAGATCATAAAGCGAATCAATAAAATAGACAGCTACACCGTCGAATTCATCCTGACTTCGCCGAATACCCATTTTCTCGAATTTATTTCCAATACAAACTGTACCATAGAATCAAAGGAATTTTTCGACTCCATACCTGAAACCTCCCAAAAGGAGGAGTATTTCAGAAATCATCCCGTAGGTACTGGACCGTTTACCATCACCGAATTCAAATTCAACGACTATGTAATCCTCAAGCAGAACAAGGATTACTGGAAAAAGGAGGAAATGCCGAAACTGAACAAGCTGGTGATTGATATAACCCCAAACAGGGCCCACCGCATGAACAAGATGATAACCGGAGAATGCCAGGTTACAAATCAGCCCAGCAAAGCCGTTACCAAGCAGGACAACACCAGTCACAACTTTGAGATTCTCGGAAGCGACACATTTGATTCAACCGTGATTTTCTTCAATACCTCAAGAGGCCCCATGGAAAACAGAAAGGTGCGCCATCTCATAGCCTCCGCGGTAAATCACGAGGTTTACGGAAATGTTCTCTACCCTCATGCAGCCATGCTGCCCACAAGTCTTCTGCCGTTTGACGTGACATTCTTTTCAACCATTGCGCACCAGGATATTGCGACGCTGATAAAAAATATGGATGAGCAGGTAAGAAAACGGCTTAGAAGCAACAACATTGTCTATGTATACATCGAACGCAGCAACAGTAAAATGGGATACAACATTTCGCGACTGACACAGCTGATCAGAAGCGATCTGAGTTCTCTGGGCATACGCGCAAGAGTAAGAGAGGTCGATTCAAAAAGTCTGGCAAGACTGGTGTCAAAGGGAGCATATGATATTATTGTGACAAGAGGCGTATACCCTATGAAAATGCCTCTGTACAAGCTTTACGTATCTTTCAGCTGCACCGGAAGCAAGCCGGTAGTCTCCAATTATTCTGCCTACTGCAACAAAGAGCTGACGGATCTTATGGGGCAGTACAGGTATAAAAGTCTGAAAAACATCGATATCGAGCATCTGCAGCAGATTAATTCCCATCTCGAAAAGGATATTCCGATGTTTCCAATCAGCTTTGCCAGTGACTATTTCATCTATCACCGGGATGTGCACGGGCTTAAAAGAGCCATTAACAACGGTCTGGATTTTTCAGAAACATATCTGAGGTAGCAATGCTTGTAATAATCATTAAAAAACTCGGTATGCTCCTGCTGTCATCCATAATTCTGCTGATCCTTACATTCTGGTTCTACATCAGAGCAAACAATCTGGGCAATCAGGATATATTTCTGCAGTTTCTGATATATCTGAACCGGATACTCAGGCTTGACTTCGGCTATTCATCCATGTCTTTCAGACCTGTCACCGAGGAGTTCGCAGAGTTTTTCATCGCCACCTTCGAGCTCTGTCTGATAGCCATGCTTGTATCAGTCACCGTCGGTCTGACCATGGGATGCTTTGCAGCCCTGCACCGGGACCGGTGGATGGACGGAGCTATAACCAATGTGAGCATCTTCTGCTCGTCAATACCGATATTCTGGATTGCACAGCTGCTCATAAGTACCATGGCTGTATCTATTGACTGGGTGCCGTGCTCCGGGCGCATCAGTCTCCTTTATCAGATAAACCCGAAAACCGGATTTATTCTTATTGATACCCTGCTTGACGACAGTGAGTACAGCTTGGATGCCTTTCTCAACGCCTGCACCCATTTTCTTCTTCCTGTTTTCTCCCTTGCAATGCTGCCGACCACGGAAATTATCCGCATAGTAAGAAACTCTCTCTATTCCGTAATGCAGCAGAACTACATAAAGGTCGCCTTCAGCCGCGGATGGTCATCGGGTCATATAATAATCCGCCACGGACTTAAAAACGCAATGCCTTCAATCCTCGGTCAGTGCGGCTCTGTTCTGTTTCTGACATTTACATCGGTGATTATCGTGGAAAACGTTTTCAACTGGCCCGGAATCGGCACATGGATAATCGAGGCCATCAGAAACAGCGATACCAACGTGGTCAACGCCTACCTGGTGCTTATAGGATTTATCTTTGTAATTTTGAATATATTTCTTGAATTCATAGCCGACCTGTCAATAATTTTTCTCAACAGGTATGAAAACGAGCAGATCTCAAAGGTGTAGCAAAATGAACAGGATCTGCAGAATATACACTATTTCAGATAATTCACGGAGGACTGCTTTTCTGTGAAACTAGGCAAACTGAACAAGTTCCGCGGTCTGGATTTTTTCCGCATACTGCGCAGAGACTGGATGGCATGGTATGCACTCTGGTTTCTGATACTCTATCTGATGGTAATTATAATTTCCATCAACTTCTTCAATCTCAATCCCTATGATCAGCAGACCATGGATTTTTTCCGCCCGCCGCACCTTTCATTCTCCTTCAGCAAGGGTTTCAGCAAATTCATTATGGGTACGGATGATCTGGGACGTGACGTATACGCAAGACTTGTATACGGGGCGAGAAACACCTTTCTTTATGCGCTGTATGCTGCAGTCATATCATCTCTTGTCGGGGCGTTCATAGGTTTTCTCAGCGCTATATCAAAAAGCAAAATTCTGCATACCGTCAGGATCCTGATTTCCTCTGTAAGATCCTACACGCCAATAATCATTGCTTTTGCCATCATAACCATTCTCGGACCGAGTCTGAAAAATGCCACGGTGGCAATTACAGTATCCCTCATTCCGCGTTTTACAGCCATCTGCTATGAAATTACCAGCGAGGAACTGAGAAAGGAATACATAAAAGCGGTGATGCTTGACGGAGCCGGAACTTTCACCATGTTCAGACTTTCCCTCTTTCCCAATATCAGAGACGTTCTGATTATTCAGTTCACCAAGCATTTCTCCATGGCAATACTTGATCTGGCGGCCCTCGGATTTCTCGGACTCAGCGCCGTTAATCCGGAACCGGAGCTTGGAACAATGATAGCGGAAAACATGGATATGCTCTATTCCGGCAACTACTGGATTATTGCATTCCCCGGCATTGCAATCATCACCTTTGTTATTGCCATAAATATACTCAGTGACGGCATCAGAAATGCACTGCATAAGGACAATTCGTAATGGCTCTGCTGGATATAAGAAACCTTACAGTAAAAATAAAGACCTCCGAAGGCATACTGACCATCGTCGACAAAGTTAGTCTCACAATAAATCCGGGGAAAATCCTTGCGCTGGCAGGAGCTTCAGGCTCCGGCAAAAGTCTGGTTATGCAGGCAATCATGATGCTCAGAAGGGATAACGTAATCTATTCCGCCGACCGCTTCAAACTCGATGATAAAGATCTCCTCAAGCTCAGTTCCCACCAGCGCCGCAAAATAATAGGCGAGAATATTTCCTTCATTATGCAGGAACCGAAGCGCAGTCTCGATCCGTCTTTAAAAATCAAGACTCAGATTTACGAAGTGATGCCTAAGATCAAATGGTACAGGTTCTTTACCAGGATCAAGAATTTAATCAAAAACACAAAGCGTCAGACTGCCATTGCACTGCTGCACCGAAGCGGTATAAAAGATCACAGCCGGATCCTTAACTCTTATCCGTCCCAGCTATCTGATGTGGAATGTCAGAAGGTTATGATTGCCATGGCTGTAGCCTCTGAGCCGAAAATTCTGCTGCTGGACGAGCCTATTGTCAACCTTGAAATCGCATCAAGATTCCAGGTGCTTAAGCTCCTGGACAAATACAGCAAGAATGACGAAACATCCATAATAATAATATCCAATGACATAGCTTCCATATACAATTTTGCCGACGAGTTCGCCTTCATGTACGCCGGACAGATTGTCGAAAGGGGAACCAGAGAACAGATTTTCAAGAATCCGCGACACCCCTACACCGCATCTCTGATCCGGAGCATGATGGAAATGAATAATCCGGACAATGCTAAAAAATTCATACCGGTGCTGACAGGAAAACATCCTGACTACAAGCATATGCCGATAGGCTGCCGTTTCGGAGCAAGATGCAGATATGCCAAGAGGCGCTGCAACAACATGCCTGAAATAACCATGGGCAAGAACAGTCAGTACCGCTGCCATTTTCCTCTTCCTGACGGAGCGCTGTATTCCGATGATTAGTTCAACTGAAACCCTGATAAGCGTATCCGGACTGTGCTACAGAAATCCGTCATCCTGGTTTACAAGGATGTTCCGTTCGGATTTTATTCTCAAAAATATTACCTTCTCTCTTAATGACGGTGAATCTCTTGCCATTATAGGCGAAGAAAGATCCGGTAAAAGTGAACTTATTTCAGCCATTGCAGGACTTATAACCCCGACCAAGGGAATTATTCTGTACAACGGCCAGACTTACGAAAGCAATCATCAGATGCGGGCACAAAATTTCCGCATGATTTTCCAGGATCAGGAAACTGCATTAAACCGCAAGCTCAGAGTTATTGATATCCTTCAGATTCCTCTTCTCATAAACACCGATATGGCAGAAAATGAACGTGTCGAGCGCATATACAGCACCCTTAATCTTGTGGATCTGCCGGACAGCATTGCAACCAGATATCCAAGTGAACTGTCATACGGACAGATGAAAAGAGTATCATTCGCAAGGGCACTGATTTTAAATCCTAAAGTTATCCTGGCAAACAAATCCATCAGTTCGTTTGATCCGAATCTTAGAGCTCATATCTGCAACATGATCCTCAGACTCCAGAAGGAGAGAAAAATCTCCACCATCATAACTACGTCTGATCTGGAAATCGCCCGCAAAATCAGCGACAAGATCCTGGTACTCTGCAAGGGTGAGGTTGTGGAATTCGGCGATACACGAAAAATTCTAAACAGTTCGCAGAACGAAATAACTCAGAGGCTTCTGAGAAACTACAATAATGAATACAGATTTAAGCGCGACAGTTAAAAAGGTGAATTTTACGACCGTCATTGGACAGTAAAATTTCTTAATGAGGATGTTTATCCTGTTGTTTTTATTGATGCCATTCATTATTCGGTAAGGGATAACGGTATTATCAGAAAGCTGGCGGCTTATGTGATTTTAGGTATCAGTTGTTCTGGACGCAAGGAAGTACTGTCCATTCATGTCGGAGAAAACGAAAGTGCAAAATTCTGGCTTTCCAGCCTAAATGAATTAAAGAACCGAGGTGTTCGGGACATCATGGTTATCTGTGCTGACGGGCTCAGCGGTATCAAAGAAGCCATTTCCGTAGCCTTTCCGAAGACAGAATACCAGAGATGTATCGTCCATCAAATAAGAAACACCTTAAAATACGTTCCGGAAAAAGACCGTAAAGCATTTGCCAGAGACCTAAAAACAATCTATCAGGCAGCGAATGAAGAAGACGGCAGAAAGGCCCTGGACTGTGTTACGGCGAAGTGGCAGGATAAGTATCCACGAGCCATGAAACGCAGGTATGACAATTGGGATGTAATATGCCCGATTTTTAAATTCTCAGCTGAAGTCAGAAAGGTTATTTACACCACCAATGCCATTGAAAGTCTTAATGCGTCTTACCGCAAACTGAATCGCCAAAGAAGCGTATTTCCAAGCGACCAGGCACTACTGAAAGCACTGTATCTTTCCACGTTTGAGGCGACAAAAAAATGGACCATGCCTCTAAGAAACTGGGGGGTAATCTACGGTGAATTTCAGATAATGTATGAAGGCCGATTACCAGACTGATTTCCGGTATAAATAAAAGACAGAAGCTGAAACTTCCGTCTAGGAATTATTTTGTTTTTTAATAAAAATAATTAAATTTCAATAGAAATAATTGACTATTTATAAAACATAAATCTTGACTTATAAAAACAAACAGGTAATATTAATAACACAAAAGCAGTAACCGGAAGGTCACTGCTTTAAAAAATTCTCAGGATGTTTTTCTATTTACAGAAAGATTTTCACATACTCCCATAATATGAGTATGTTGCATCTTATAGGAACTTGTTCATTTCTTCTTCAGGTAAAAATTTTGCTAATTCTTCAACAAGTTCATATACTTTTGTTCCCGGAGCAATCATTGCCGGAGTTTTATCTGGATTATTTGCAATAATGTTTTTTGCATATCTTATAGCAAGTTTAGGATCGCCATGTTTCAATAAGATATCGAAGATATCAGCCATATTCTTAGCGTATTTACTTAATCTTTGTTGAACAAACTGCTTATCAAGATATTTGATATACTCTTCTCTGTTATTATTCGACGTATAGTTCGAGAAATGCAAGATAAACCAAAATTCAATACACTGATTACTCCACGCCGCGTGATACTTCAGTTCTTCGCTGTGTTTATTTAAAGATACTGTTCGCTCACAAACTTTGTTAAATCTACTATTAGGGAAATCATCTTTGTCATAGATGCACCATATATGACCTTTTTTCAGCTTATTATTTTTAACATATTCCTCAGCTCGGGACATGACACTCATCGTTTCTGCTCCACACGGTTGAATATCAATCAAAACAAGATCTTTGTATATTGGGTTTGATTCTATGTGTGCCTTAAAACCATTAAAATAATTTGGTTCCGTTTTTTCTCCCTCACAAAAAATGTAATAGCGATATTTCTTTTGTTCTAAATGTTCTAGCTTTCTCTTTCTTTTCCACTCCTCCTTACCTGCTTTTTTTGTCATTTAATCACACTCCAATCTATAATCTTCTTAAGATATGGATCGGCCCCATATTTGCCTTCAAGGTACTGCTTATCAAACGTAGCGTCTTTCCTAACAGATTTACCATCTGTATTCTTGAATTCTACTAATGAATATAGTTTAGAATTTTGTTCGCGACCTTTCGCAACGAACCAAATTTCATCTCTTCTGAAAACATCACGGTTCATAGTTGATAAATCATGCGATGTAAAAATAAGCTGTGCTCCATGTTTATTAATTTCAATATTGTTGTAAAGCATTATAATGTGCTTAAGCAATATGGGGTGTATATTTGCGTCTAGTTCGTCAATAACTAACGTTACGCCTTTTGTTATGCTGTTGGTGATAAGCGGTAATAAGCCAAAGAGTTTCCTAGTTCCATTGGATTCTTCTTCAATATCTAATTCATATGATTTTCCGTCAATACGGTGACTTGTAAAAAATCGGATGGATTCGTTATCTTTTTTTTCGACTCTAAAGTCTTCAATATCCAAATCCATTTCCTTTATCATATTAAGAATTAATTCCTTAGTGGCATTATTGGCTGAATTTGCAATTGTCAAGCGACGAAGTATTGCTTCATATACGGGGTTAGCATAGTTTAAAAAATTTATTCCATGTTCAAACCAATTAATACAATCTGCTATTACTTCATTTTTTCGGTATGTCATACCTAGATATGACAAAAGCGGAAGGGTATCTGAAATGTCATCACTTACTGTTAACTTACTAAATTCCCCCACCATATAAATTTTCCCGTCATCTCTTTCAAAAATATCGGTAACCCTACTAAAATCTACTTTCTTCATAGAAAGAGATTCATACTGTATTTTTTCTTTCATAACATGAAGAATGTAACGATATTCTGCCTTAGATGTCCGAAAAAATAACTCAAATTCTGTAGGAGCATTTTTACAATCTTCACTAAATGCAAAAGGAACAATCTCTTTACTATTCAAATAAAATCTGCGTTGTTCATCTAATTCAGCAATGTATAGTGGACGCAAAACCTTAAATACTAGAGTATGGATAGCCTTTAATACATTAGACTTTCCTCCACCGTTTGGCCCATATATAACGGAAACAGGCAGTAGATTTTCGTTATTATCAGTCCTTATCAGTCTGTCTTTATGCTCTGATATAGCAGCAGCCTGCATATCAAATATCATCTCATCCTTAATGCTCTTGAAATTTTTTACGATAAACTGACTTAACATAGAGAACCCTCCGTGTAAATAAGTATATTATTAAAACTAATGTTTTCAACCAATATTTGAGAAATTCTCTCAAATATTCTATATAAAGCCATATTTAATCGACAATTATCAGTGTTTTTATGACTATTTAACCGATTAACTCGTATTTTTATAATGTGCACTTGCACATCGCAAGCCTATTATCAATGCTGTGCGATATTATGAATATGATTGTGAACGCGGTACGCATGAATTACGCGAACACCATAAACGACAAACAGAGAAGGGCCCTTACAACACACCTGTAAGCTCTATGAGTTTAGTTATGAGTTTGTTAAGTGAACAGTCTCACTCAACAATTACCTATATTTAACTTATACATAATTTCATAAATGATAACGTGCCTGAGTTTGTTCTGAAAGGGAGCTGATATCACTATTGGAATCTCGAGGCACGTCGAGACGGTAGTGCTCATGTCTCGAAAGTAATACCCTCGTAACCACTTGATTTATAAGGCTTTTCGAGGGATTGGCAGGGTGTTTAAAAGACCTGGTGTCTGTATCCCGTTACAACATACACGTATAGGGGAACATATCAACAGAGACACTTTTGGCTAAAATGTAATCAAAATTTACCGGTGTGCAATCCGAACACTCGAGGTTAACACACTTAAGACTGTAGTAATTATGACGTGTTCCCAACACAACTTTGGGGTTGTGACTTCGGTAGATATGTTAAAATCGGCTGATTTTTTGAGCGGAAAAAGATGGGCGGTTAGGGGCTTTTGTGATAAGGTCTGTGTGTTCGCAGAGCAGAAAAAAGAAAAGGCTCATCATGAAGACGGGCCTTGCGGGATAGGTCGGGTTAGCAGCCGTTGGATAGAGTTTACTTCCCAAACAGATCACTCTCGTGAGTGCCGGTTCAGGTACGAGGAAAAGGTAGGGTTTTGTTAACCATCAATGGAATCTTCTATTTCCTGTTGCACAGCTTCTTTGAACGCTTCTATTGTTTCTTTGCTAAACCATCCACTTCTCTTGTCAATGTCATACAATTGTTCGTAGCCATGGTATTTTGTTAAAAAACTCCATCCTTTTTTGGTTATGCAGGCTTCGAGAATTTGGCAGTAATCAAACAACTCTTCAACAATGCTAGGATCTTTTAAATCTTCTTCGGTGTATTCTCGGGCCGTTTGATTAGGCTCAAAAGGATAAAGATAGAAAGCGAGCATTTCCTTATTCCTTAAGCGCCGTTAAAGCTGTATCAACATCAGAATAACGTTTGGCAGTAGGATCTTTTGCTAACCTTTCTGCCTCTAACATTGCGGCAATAGTTTCTTTATTCGGCAGATCTACACGGACATCAAAAGGAAGTCCTCCTACACGAAGAGACTGGCGTAGGAAGATATTTATTGCAGTTGTCATATTCATGCCGAGTTCATTGAACATAGTTTCGCACTGGCGTTTGATTTCGCGGTCAACCCTGAAACTGTAATTTACTGTTGATGAAGTCATGGTAACCTCCTTTTTGAGTTTTTTAATTAAATTTTATTTGTGTTGTATGTGAATTGTAATAGTTCTGTATTGGATTTGCTGTATATTTCACAGTCAATATCACCGTACTGTCGTCATGATGGGCATCGGGGAGTTTTAAGATTTGGTTTCCACAATGTTACCGGTCTTAAACTCGATGGTGAGCCGGTCGGGATGCACGGTTATTTTCCTGATCCAGTGCCTAACCAGAGTCTCATCAAACTCCGTGAGTTCCTCGCTCTGACCTCTGATGAATTCTCTAAGCTCCATGATGCAGCTTACGGTTTCGCTGCGGCGATTTCGGCTGTTCTCCAGTTCTGTCTGTTCTTCCCGTACCTTCTGAAGCTCTGAAACCACATGACTGTAATTCTTCCGGGCTTCAGCCAGACTGATGAGCTCCTGCTGAAGCTCCTCTTCCCGTTTGCGGAGTTTTTCCTCCTCGCGTGGATTGTTTTCCGCAAGGAGTCTTTCGATGTTACGTTCCATCTGTTCCTGAAAACCATCCCGCTCCTTCCAGAATCCGTTAAATGCAGAGAGGCATGCGGCCTTGAGCTCATCCTCTTTGACGGTTCTGGCATGGCAGACGAGTTCGGTCTTTTTCGGATAAAGTCTGGTCAGACAGCGCCATACCACGGATTTTAGCCGCGGTTGTTCCATTGGGTTCTGTGGAAGTTTTCTCCGCATTCGCTGCAGAAGACAATCTGTGAAAAGGCATGGCGGCTGCTGAATCCGCATTTTCGCCGTTTGCGGTGACACAGGTGATCCTGCGCACCAGTTCATCCTGCACCTTGAGAAAGATCTGTTTTGGAATAATGGGCTCATGGTTACCCTCCACATAATACTGAGGCACTATGCCGTTGTTCTTTACCCGGGTCTTGTTGAGAAAGTCGGTGGTGTAGGTCTTCTGGAGCAGGGCGTCTCCGATGTACTTTTCATTCCGGAGGATCTTGTTGATGGTCGAGGTGTGCCATGTGGTCTTGCCGGCTCCGGTGGGAATGCCGTCCCGTTCAAGTCCCGCCTTGATCCTGTCCATGCTGTATCCTTCCAGGTATTCCCGGTAGATGCGCTTTACGATTTCAGCCTGTTGCGGATCAATGATGAGATAGCCTTCCGCATCCTTGGTGTAGCCAAGAAAGCGGTTGTGGTTAACCTGCACCTTTCCCTGCTGGTAGCGGTACTGAAGACCAAGCTTGACGTTCTGGGACAGAGACTGGGATTTCTGCTACGCCAGAGAGGCCATTATGGTCAGGAGCACCTCGCCCTTGGCATCAAGTGTGTTGATCGACTCCTTCTCGAAGTAGACCGGAATGTTCTGCGCTTTGAGCGCTCTTATATGCTTGAGACAGTCCAGGGTGTTTCTGGCAAAACGGCTGATGGACTTGGTGATAATCATGTCGATTCTGCCGGCTCCGCAGTCGTCTATCATGCGGTTGAACTCGACGCGGTTTTTGGTATTGGTGCCGGAAATGCCGTCATCGGCATAGATGACTGCCAGTGTCCATTCCGGATTTCTGCTGATGTATTCGGTGTAGTGCTCCACCTGGGTTTCGTAGCTGGTGGCCTGTTCCTCGGTATCAGTGGATACGCGGCAGTATGCTACAACCCTGAGCCTTGGTTTCTCTTTAACTGATGAGCCGGTTTTGCCAGCCTGTGGCATTGCCGGGATAATCTTAACGCTGGCCATGAGTGTTCTCCTTAATATTCTTGATCTGTATTCTGCCGTAGAGCCGTTCCGCTCTGCGGGCCGGGGTGTCTTCTTCCGCAGCGTTTTCCTGAGCCTCCTACGCAAAAAAGAACTCCGATGGTACGGCTCTGTGGGGACGGGACTTAAACAGATTTCCGCGGTTAAGTTTTTTCACCCTGCGTTCCTTTTCCGCTGCGGCTCTTCCGAAAGTTTCCGCATCCACGATGGCGGGGTAGAACCCGTCTCCGAGATAACGCCGTTTGGTGAGAATTGCGATAATGCCGCCGTGGGAATTGCTGATACCGGTCTTTTCCGAAATGCCATTAAGAGACATGCCCTCAAGGTAATATCTGAACACACTGCGGATAAGTTCAGCCTCCTTTTCGTCAATGACGGCCCTGCCGTTTTCGATCCGGTAGCCGATGGGAATCTGTCTTAGCATTCCAGCTCCTCCTTAAGGGCAAGTCCGCACTTAAGCTCAAAGATGATGCGGCTTCTGTCCATAACGGTTATTCGGTTAACAAATTTATTGAACAGCCCTCCGTCAAACTCTGTCAGCATGCGGTTTTCCCCGGTAAAGGCGATAAGTTCCCTTATTGCGGAAATGACAGAGCCGGAGCCTTCGGCGCTTTTTTCAAGAGCGGCGATCTCCGCTTTGAGTTTTGCCGTCTGAGCCTTCAGGGTATTAAGTTCATGATTGCAGATGTCGGGAGGCATGTAGTTGCCCGCCATGAGTCTTCGGACGGAGTATGTCTTTTCGGTATTCTTCTCTAGCTCTTTTTCCAGTTTGGCAATCCGCTTCAGCTCCGCATCGGAGGAATTCTTTTTGAACTCATCAAGGTAGGGGCGCAGAAGGTGCCGGCAAAGATGAGTTTGTTCATCATGACGCAGAAGGCGAACTCTATGTCATCCTCACGGACAGACTTCATGGAGCATGCCTTCAGGTTCTTAAGATGCTCCTGACAGCACCATGCCGCATAGGCTGAACGGGTGGAGCTGTGTATCCGCCGTTTGAAGATATGACCGCATTCTCCGCAGATGATTTTTCTGCTAAAGGCATAGCGGTTCAGATATTTATCGCTTTTTGGAGAAATATTCCTCATTGAAGCTCTCTGTGAAATCAGAGTATCGACGGCGGCAAAGTCCTCCCTGGAGATAGCTTCAGACCTCTGATGGCGGTAATTCTCCCGGTAATATTTGAGAGATTCTCATCAAGCATCAGTCCTACAAGGTCGTTGAAATGGCAGTTGAGTCCGTTGAGCTCGGTTTTGATGTCATAGGTTACCCGGGTATTTCTAAGATACCGAAGTCGCCTCATACCGAGAGCAATGGCATGCTCTCTGTCGGTTACGCCCCAGGCATCAAGTCTTTCCTGATTGTCGGATTCTGGATAATCAGTGATGCGTTTGTTTCCATTCTCATCAATGTGGCAGTACACCGTTTCAGTCTTATAGGTTTCCGGAGAGGTGAAATTTACCACCACCTCGTTCACGTCATCATCTTTTGGCAGAGAGTAAGTGATTACCGGACTTGAGGTCATATTGCTCTTCGTAAAAATCTGCACAGGCTGTGCTCCGGCATGAAGTCTCTTAACCGATAAGGTGTTGTCACGAACCACCGGAACAGCAAAGCCGCAGTTGAGCACATCACGTAAACTTTCAAGTAACGTGCTGTCACTGTCGATGGAGCCGTTACATTCAAGTCCATGAGACAGCCACAGTTAATCAAACTCCATCAGCGTATCGACATCAAGGATATTGCGGTATTTGGATTTCCGTACAATGTACTGAACCACCGGAGCAATATCCCGAGTCGGCAGCAGAGGCTGATTATCTGAATACCCTAGAGCAGGAAGTTTTCTTGTCCAGTAAGTGGCGAGCTGATTTTCGGAAAGCTCGGATAAGGTTTCATTGCCTTTAAACCTGCAGATGAGCACGGTCATGTTGTCATACCGGTCAATGGTGCTGATGACGCTTTTAAGTCCGGTCCATTTGATTTCCTCGAGAGCACGGGTTGAGCCGTCCTCCTTTGAGGTTCTGAGAACTCGAAACTCGTAGTTGTCTGCTGCATCAAGTTCAAGTCTGATGGTTTCGGCAAGCTGGTCGTTGGTACTGTTGGTCCATGATTTCTCAATCACCGTATACTCATCATCCGAACCAGCTCTGCGGTACTCAATCTGAATGGTGATGGTGAGTTTCTCAAAATCACCGTCATCGTTAAGTTTTCCAAGTCCTGACGGCAGAGAGAAATCAAGTTCAAAGATGTTTGATACCGCACCATACGGACATGCCCGGTAAGGTCCAACGTAACCGCCGTCACTTGCCTGACCGCTGATTAACGTAAAGACAGTGTTTTCCTGATTGATTCCGCTGGAAAAGAACCCCAGCCACTCTGCGATTTCACTGTAGCTGTCATTGAGTCTCTTAACCGTATAGGTGCCATCTCTAAAACTCACAATTTCATAAAAGCCGTTATCGTCATACGGATAATCCGCAGGCATCGGCTGAAACGCAGAGCCTGCCAGCCGATTTGCCGTATCGGTAATTCTGGTGTAGGGCTGAGACGGTTCAACTGTATCCGGAAAGGCAGGAACTGTTAAATCCGAACTGTCGAACTTCAGCGTAACATTGTCACCGTCAGCGGTTATCTCCTGAATTTCACAGAGCGCAGATGCATCATTGCTTTCCTCTTCGGTGACTGATTTACCGCCACTTGAGCCGGAAGGAATGGTGTCATAGGTGACTGATGTTATTGCCGATAAGGAAACTCTGACATAATCTCCATTTCTTACAATCACCTCGGTCTGTGTCTCCTTACCGGGTTCCTCATCAACACTGGTTTGAACTTCAGTCTGTCTTGCCCGGAGATAACTGAAATCCTGAATGAGAGCGTCCTTTTTCACTATAATGACAGTTATGCCTTCATCGGATCTGGCAGAAACAATCTCTGTGCTTATTCTGCGGGTATTGGTAACACCGGAAAGTTCAAAGATGGTTCCGTCTGCCCATTTCAAATCAAAGGTTTTTCTGATGCGGTGAACATCAGTCCCGCCACCGGAGCAGCCGCCATAACCGTGGGAAAAACTCTGATAGGAAAAACCACTGAAGGTCTTACCGCTGAACTCAAGATTTACACCGTCCTTTGAGGAAGTATCAATTTCCCCCTGACCGCTTTTAAGTGTATGGCCGCTCCGGGTGACCTCGGTGGAGGAATACCAGCAGTACCAGGATTTGTCTTCCGGGGAGTTTTCAGCGGTAATTTTTACTCCAGGTTCAATGACATAGGCAGAGCAGCCTTTGAGTTCACTGACGGGAGTTTCGCCGATGTAGATATCGGAATGGTCGGATTTGTAATCGTAGTAGCCGATACCCTGGCATAAAATCATGTCGCAGAACAGAGTATTGTTGCGGTAGAACACATGCCGGTCGGCAAGATAGTCCGGGTAGCGTTTGAAAAATCCGAAGTTTTCCGGAATTCTTTCCATCAGCTTTACCTTATTGCCCTGGACATTCACATCATAGATTGAATTTCCTTGTTTGGTGTTTTTCTGTTTATTCTTGCCAAGCTTATGCATGCTCACCATGGCATAAACGGCACTTGCCACACCAATCACCACGGAGATGATGGCGGCAATGGCAGTACCGGTTACACCGGGTTTCACGGCACGATCAGATGAATGCCGTCAAATTGCAGGAAGTCACAAAAAGGCATTCTTTTTTGTGAGCAGTACTGAAGAAATAAGTAATCGATCTTAATAGTAAACAAACTTTCTGATAGTTTGGCATCTGAACTGCCGTGGATTAAATTCATGCAGTTTCCGGGATCCTGGCAACTTTGTCCGGCATCACCGCATTGATTTGGCAAAATGATATCTGAAGAATTTCGGAGCACGATATGGATATAACTGACAAGAATCTGATAAAAAAGTTTAAGTTTTCAGCTCTCGCTGCGGCATGCGCCCTGGCTCTTGCAGCCTGCGGAGGTCATCACCATTCGCACCACAATGACGATCCGGTTAATCCAGAGCCGAACGTCTCAGACGTGATCCTCGAAGACGGTACCGAACTGAATGTAAATTTAACCGGAATTAAGGTCAGCTTTACAAAAACAGTTTATGACTCAAGACCGCTTATTGAACAGCTCAGGAACGGAATTAATGAGGAACAGCTCTCCAGATATGGTGAAATATATCTTGGACTGAATGCTGTCAACAGAGTTAATAACAATGACGACGAAGATGAAATTGGAGTTCTCGAAGTCTGTGATGAAGAAAACGAAATGGCAGGAGTGTTCTGTCCTGACGTGCCTGCACCAGTCCACAGCGTCTTCACGACAAAAATTGACTATGCCATTGAGGCTTCCAAAAATGAAGAAGCCGTGGATTCATCAGGGTACAAGCTGGCACTCCGCAATATCAAGGCCGATGTGAAGGATGAGAATGACATTGTAGTTTCAAGCGGCATGGCAAACGGCAGAGGTGACGTTGTATTTGCCGGCCTTACACGCAAAGGCATGATGGAGAACGAAACCGTCTCGTTCGAAGCCGAACTTTGCATTGCCGACGCCGAGGGCAATATCCTTAAAACACAGGATGGCAGCAACGCATGCTTCAGGAACAAGAACAGGCCTTCATTTGAAACCAATGCCTACGGAATGTACAAGGTTGCCCTGAGTGAAAACGCTTCCTGCGGACTGAACAGAATCGGAAGTGTCTACTGCTGGGGCAGCGGCATCGTTCTAAGTCAGATGGCTCAAAGGATAATTGATGAACCGGATTCAGCTGACGGCCTGAACAAGGTCAAAACAAATCTGAATGACGACCCTCAGACAGATCCGAATTTTGTCAAGCTGGTTTCAACACCTACGCTGGTGTATTCACCTAACGAGATATCCGATATTGATCTTACATCAGAAGGTAGCGGACCTGCAGCAGTACCTGTGCTTTACATGAACACCTACAGTTCACTGGTTGATATTGCCCAAAACGGTTTCGTAACAGTCACCGGTCCGGACGAACCGACAGAAGTCAAAGCCAACCCTCTGGTTGTTGCAAGCGATTTGCGTCTGGCCGCCCTGGCTGAAGATGTATATGTTTACGGGTACGATATTGCCCGTATGAGACTTTTGAACAAGGACGGAGAATTTACCCCGGTAATGCAGTTGTTTGGCGAAGAACCTGAACAGGAGGTTATTGAAAACATTCTTCTGGATGTGGACTCTTTGTCAGTTAAACGGGATTCCGTCATGGCTGCTGCGGGCGGTAAAATAACCCTCAAGGGAAATCTTGAGGATACAGATGTTACAGCGGAGGATGTCGCAAAAATTGAAGGTGCCGTGAGCGTATCCGCCTCTGACAGGTATTTCTGTGCAATTACAGGCAACAAGGAGTTGAAGTGCTTCGGTAAACTCGGACTGGGCGACGGATCTATCGGTTCAACTCCTGACAATCCGATACATACAGCAGTCATCACGAAGGATGGCGTTAAAATCTTATCAGGTGAAGACGACCCTGCAGAAACAATTCCTATCAAAAAAATTGACGGAGAGAACCATGTATTCTGCATGTCATCCGTTGATCCCGACACGTTCAGGGGCAGTCTCTACTGCTGGGGTTCAAACCGCATCAAGGTGAACGATGACGGAGACGAGACGGAAGGCGGCCTGATTGTCAGTGATGAAGAATTCCTTAACAATCCGAAGACCATAGAAAAACTGGCTGATACCGAAATAAGCGATTTCTCCGTTTCTCATGATCACGTATGCGCCGTAAGCGACGGCAAGCTCTACTGCTGGGGATCTTCCGAGTCGCTGCCGAAATTCCCATTGAATATTCAGCAGGAAGACCAGAATGAAGGAGAAGGCCAGGGACTGCCGCCACCTGAGGATACTCCATATGACAAGCTGGGACTTGGCAATGAGGAATGGGCCTTTGTCAGGGAGCCTACGCAGGTTGAGATGGACAACAATGTTGAAAAGGTTACTGCCGGCCAATTTAGAACCTGTGCCATTGACGTAAAGGGTGATGTGTACTGTTTCGGCATGAACAGAGGCGGCCAGCTTGGAAACGGTAATCTTGAATCCTCGGTTACACCGGTAAAGATTGACTATGTTCCTGTTAAATTTGATGAATGCAGAATGATGAACATAGAAGGTTTCTACGGCGAAATCTGCGTTAACAAAGAACTTGAGAAAAAGTCTGAAGTTAAATAAAAGTTAAATTTTTGCAGCTGACTACAGGACTGTTTCCTCACTTATTTTACGTACAGTGAAGCGACAGTCCTTTTTTTTAACGGCTGTCCGGATGTGAAAAACCGCTCCGGGCATTGTCAGCACCGCGGAAGCCATTATGAAATAATATTGCAAAGTTCTTTCGCATGAACAACCGGTATTATGCGCGGTGCAGATGCGATCCTTATATTCTCAGGTTCCTCGACCTGCCTGCAAATGTGCCTCTGCCTGTATTGATTATTTCTGCCGGGAGTTTCTCAAAGGTGAAGTGATAATCAGATTCAATGAGACTGCTGATGCCAGATATCAATCCGATGATGACGGTGATTTTGAGAAACTCACCATCACCATTCAGATTGAGTACCGCAGAGCAGGTTCGGATGATGAGTACACGGTGATTGAGAAATCATGGACCAACAGTACCAACGACCAGCTTGCCGAAACCATCAGACTTGAACTTGATGCAGCAGACAACTACGAGTTTCGAGTTCTCAGAACCTCAAAGGAGGACGGC
>JAEEGJ010009060.1_pt1 | contig 26947 bp, 16 predicted proteins | sample 8958761 | NCBI WGS metagenome assembly JAEEGJ01 (sample SAMN16246546, study PRJNA631951) | gut metagenome | biome: gut microbiome; feature: rumen; material: RS-attached | host: Bos | place: Iran: Karaj | collected 2018-10 | reverse complement strand
GATATTTATTGCGGCACAAAGGCCGCCTATGGGTTTTTTTAGGCATGGCAAGTATTACCCGAAGAAAGAAGGCTGCCGTATGACGCGACAGCCCTTTCTTCGGTATAAAACCCGGTCGACTATTCCTTGAGGGGTTGCTCCCCAGCAGAGCCTCTCTCCGCTTCATCGACGGTGCAAAGATACAATCATTTTACGATATGGCATAATTTGAAACGAAAAAACAGCCTAAAATTTGTCCATTAGAGAACAACGTCTCTAAAACAGCCTAAAATTTGTCCATTACACCGAAAAGTATAAAATTGCATTGGAAAAGTGTATTTGTTTTGTGTTATTCTGTTAGAATTCTGTATCTTTGCACTGTTATACTATGTTGAATGGTATACGGATAACAACAACATACACAGCACATAACAATACTCAAAACGTAATGATTAGACGCAAGTACGACGAGCAAATACGCGATTTTCTAATTGGCGACAGCCGTTCCCTGCTGGTGACAGGTGCCAGACAGGTGGGGAAGACATTCCTTATCCGCAAGGTTGGCGAGGAGTGTTTCGACAATGTTGTGGAGATAAACTTCGTGGAGCAGCCTGAGGCCATAGAACTGTTCTCTGGGCAGAAAGGGGCAAAAGACCTGCTTCTGCGCCTCTCAGCCCTTACCCGAAAGCAGCTGGTGCCGGGAAAGACGCTGATATTCTTCGACGAGGTGCAGAAATGCAAGGAAATAGTGACTGCTATCAAATTCCTTGTGGACGAAGGAAGCTACAAGTACGTCATGAGCGGCTCGCTGTTGGGTGTGGAACTTGACGACTTGCGTAGCGTGCCCGTGGGCTACATGGACGAGATTGAGATGTATCCTCTCAACCTTCTTGAGTTTTTTGAGGCCATCGGGATAAGTGATGAGGTTGTCAACCACCTGCATGAGTGTTTCGACGAGAAACGACCTGTCGACGATTTCATCCATCAGCGGATGTTGGAGGCCGTAAAGCTGTATCTCATTGTAGGAGGGATGCCTGCTGCCGTCCAGAAATATCTCGACACAAACAATCTGCGCAAAGTGTATGAGGAACAGCGCGGCATCATACGCACCTACAAGAAGGACATCACGCAGTATGTCGCCGACCGCAAATTGCAAATAGAGGAAATCTACGACCTCATCCCTTCGGAGCTAAATGCCAAGAGCAAGCGTTTTATATTGAAGGAGCTCAACGAAAAGCCCCGATTCAGCAAGTACGAGGATAGTTTCCTATGGCTGAAAGATGCCGGAGTGGCAATACCGACATACAATGTCGAAGAGCCTCGCCTCCCTCTACTGCTGAACAAACAGCGAAACCTGTTCAAACTGTTCCTGAACGATGTCGGTCTGCTTGCCGCCATGTATGGGGGTAATATACAGGCCCGGCTGCTCAACAAAGATACCAACATCAATCATGGTGCCATCTATGAGAACCTTGTGGCACAGGAGTTGTATGCAAATGGTTTCGCAACGGAGCACGCCTTGTACTATTTCAACAGCAAGAAACAGGGTGAATTGGACTTTGTGTTGGAATATGACAATCAAGTCTTGCCTATAGAGGTGAAGTCGGGCAAAGACTACGCACGGCACAATGCTCTGTCCAATGTGATGGGGAATCAGGAGTATGACATCCCGTATGCCTACGTGTTCTGTAATGAGAATGTGCATGTGAAGGATAGGGTCACCTATCTCCCCATCTATATGATAGCCTTCTTGATGCAGCTGGATGTGGATGAGAATGTCTATCATTTTGACTTGAAAGGGCTTTCGACCCCTCTTCGCCCCCTCGGCGGTGACGGCACAAAACAACGTTTTCGATAAGCCGAGCGCAGAAGGCAAATCACGCAGTGTTTGCATTATGCCGAGGCGAGAAAACGTCTGTTGCAAAGAAACAAATGAAAAATACAAAATAGAAACATACCGACAAACAAAACCCCATATCACCATGAAAAAAGTATTATTCTTAGCTGTTTCAATTTTCCCCTTTCAATTTTCAATTTCCCCCGTCCCCTCTTTAGAGGGGTACGCCGATAGGCGGGGGGTATGTCAAAAAACATTATAATTTTCAACTTTCAATTTTCAATTTTCAAAATCCTATGAAAAAATTCATTTCCCTCTTATTCCTCCTCGCCACCTCCCTCCCCGCCTTCTCCCAACACTTCGACTGGGTGAAGACCTATACGGGTCAATCATTCCATGATGATGAGTATAACAGAATTATCAGTTCTGTTACAGACCAAAATGGGAATATTTATGTTCTTGGATATTTTACCCCTAATGCAAGAATTAATAGTACCAATTTACTGCCTTTTGTTGTGACAGATGAAAACGATGTACAAATAGGTGTGTTAGTCGCAAAGTTCACTCCATCGGGAGACCTAGCATGGCACAAAGCTATATATTCATTTAATAGCAGTAGTTTGGCTAATGATATCAGGTATTCTGGAGATAATTCCATTACCGTAATGGTGACTTTTGAACTTCCATATAGTGGAAGTCATTACGATTATAATCCCGTATATTATTTGGACACCTTACTGACAACTGTTGGTGGTGGCTTAATGGTGACGGATAGCTTAGCAAATATGATGACCACCGCTTTTATTACGTTTGACTATGACGGGAATGTAATGGAGCAGCATTTTGTTCAGCTGGCACATGTAGATACTACGGGGGCGACTATACGAATGGACAATATTATGGGTACCTCTGGCGATAACAGAATTGTCACTGGAGGTCTTTCAAGTGAAATGTTCAATATTGATAAAGAAGGTAATATCTATGTGTGTCGAAAGGCAATTGATTATCATAACTGTTACACTCCCCATGGAATAGAGGAACTATCTATCGAGAACGGTAGAATCGGACAACAGCGTATTCTAGTGGACGGACAGTATTCTCTGTACTGCACCCCATCCTACAGGTCTGACCATAGGAACCAGCAGATTCTCAAGTTTTCGCCTCACTTTGAACAGCTCATTGATGCAATATATGTTTTCGACTCTTTGAATATCCCCGATGGACTATATACAGATATAGGAGTCACCGCCTTTGAGAAAGACGATGAAGACAACCTGTATCTATCCCTCGGTGGAAACAACTATCCTGATACAATGCTCATCTCAAATTCTGATTCCTTGTTGTGCCTTTCCAGCGATATGGTTGCATTTGACGCTTGCATGATAGGGTATACTTCCGATTTAGTCGCAACGCGGGTGGTGCAGCTCTCCTGTACACCCGACCCTATGAACATACAGAAATCATACTATTTCCATGGCACAACGTATGACAACGAAACCAATACACTCTACATTCTTGGTTCTGTGCAGAAAGACCCTCTGACAATAACTAACCCTGATTGTTGGATTACCTATAATGACGACACACTTGATTTGAACAGGAACCTCTTTTGGCTTCGTCTCGACCCATCCGACAACAGCCTTGTGTCGTATGGAAAGGCAAGGTCATCAGCTGCAACTAGAATAAAACTAACCGATGGGGGACTCCAGCAGGCCAGTCTCGCAGTAAAAGGAAACCGCGTGTTTTCACAAGTTGGCTATCAAGGAGATATTTGTTTTAAGGATTCCACTATAGACTTAGGAGGTGCTGCACAGCATGGGATAGGTCTTATGTGTTGGGATGCGGATGGACACGAGATAGAATACATTGACTTTAACGCTATAGGCAGTAGGAACAAAACAGGACGTGTGCATATAGTCGACAGCATTCTATATATGAATGGCATAGTAAATAGTAGTGCCGATTTTGGACAGCATCACATCAATTCTGTAAATCACGACCAAGCCTATCTGGCCAAGTATGTCGACACGTCGTTTATGACACCGTATGTTTACACCGACCCGCGTGTCGAACAGGCTATCGAATGGGGCCAAGACCTGTCTTTCTCTCTTACCGACTCTCCCGTCACCCTTACCGCTACGGCATCAAGCGGACTGCCTGTCACATATCTCTGTGCCGACACTTCGGTGGCAAGAATCGCTGGTAATACTTTGCATCTTCTGTCCAACGGCACCACCACCGTCACCGCCTACCAAAACGGCAACGAATATGGATATTACCCCGCTACACCCGTGACCAAGACACTGACCGTCGCCAATGTCGGCATACCCACTGTTGAGGCAACGCAGATAAAAGCCTACCCCAACCCCACAAGCGGTCAGGTGACCATCGACCTTGCCAGCCTGCCGCCGATACAGCCCGTGGTGCGCGACAGCAGCGACATACAGGTGACCCTCTCCGACGAGGCAGGAGCCTTCGTGAAATACGGCAATCCCTTCCGCCAAAGAGTCAACGTAAAAGTTGAAAGTGGAGAGTTGAAAGTTGAAAGTGGTGTTGCCACCGCGTGGCTCACCGACATGCAAGGCAGACGCGAGGAAGTTCGCCTCACCCCCGCAGGCAACGGCAAATACACTTTAGACCTCACCTCCCGCCCACAAGCCACCTACCTCCTCACCCTCACCACCGCCAACGGCAAGACCCACACCCTCCGCCTGCTGAAACAATCCGACATCTTTGGGAATTGAAGAAATATTTTGCTGTATGGAATAATTGTCGTACCTTTGCAAAATGAAAATGTAGAAAAACAATCATTATGTGTGTCATTGAAAGAACCAACCGCAATATCACTGTGAGGATGACCAACGCACGGTGGAACAGACTTATGGAGCTGGAGAAGGCTTACCGTACGGCCTGTGCTGTGGTACGAGCCAAGCGCGAATGCGAGGAAGAGCCATCGATGAGTGTTAGTGAAGCCCTTTCTTTTGTCGACAGCCTATGATAAAGGAAGTCCGTTTCTCCAACGATTTCCAACGGGCCTTCAAACGCCTGAAGAAACGCTATCGGTCGTTGCCTGAGGACTTCAAGCAACTGCTTCTGTCGTTGGCCACAAATCCTCGTCAAGGTGCCGAATTGTATGACGGAATGCGCAAAGTGCGTATCAATTTCACATCCAAAGGCAGAGGGAAAAGCGGTGGAGGACGGGTCATTATACGCCTTCAAGTCGAAGACACCCGCCTATCGTTCCTATACATTTACGACAAGAGCGATATGGGAAATGTGTCAGACGATTTCCTCGATGATATTATCTACAATCTTGACCACGGTCGGTATACGGGCATGAAATATCCCCCCAATTGATGCTATTGCAGCTAATGATAACCACTCTAAAAAACTATGACTATGGGAAACATTGCGGTCTTGCGGGCAGAATATGTGGACGGTTTGTCGCTGAAAGTATTCTTCAGTGACAAAACAAACCGTGTGATTGATTTTAGCGACTTCTTGCTACGCCATCCTCATCCTCAATACAACAAATACCAGAAGTCCTCTATGTTCAAGCAGTTCACCATCCGCTGTGGCAATTTGATTTGGGGAAAACATGCGGATTTGAGTTTCCCGGTAGAGGCTTTATATGCTGGTGATTTGGAAGTGTGTGAATAGGTTAATTTATTGACGAATTGAAAGCTGATTCAGACCAACAGGCTGTCATAGATATTGACAATGGACGACACCTGGTGCTGGCACCGCCGGGGTGTGGCAAGACTTTTATCTTGGCGGAGCGGGTGATACAGGCTCACGCCCACGGGGTGGAGTATGCCGACATGATTTGTCTGACCTTTACTAACCGTGCCAGCCGTGGGATGCGCGACCGCATCAGCGAGCGGACGCACAACCCTGTGCCGGGCGACCTCTTCGTGGGCAATGTGCATCGGTTCTGCTCTAACTATCTGTTTGACCAAAAGAAAGTGCCGCAGAACAGCGCGGTGATTGACGACATGGACTGCGAGAGCATCATCACCCACCTCGGACGGCTGAACCCGCTGGAAGGGCATGGACGTTTCGCTGCCGACATTGTGGACATGCAACACGCTTTGAGCCAGCGCGAGGCGGGGATGCCTGAGAAGTTGATAGTCCATGCCGACCGTCTGGCAGAGGCTGATTCGGCATACGGGCAGCGCAAGGCGGAGTTGGCACGGCTGTATGCCGAATACAAGGAGACCGACTGCCTGCTGGACTTTGAGGACCTGCTGGAGAAGACCTATATCTACGCCTCGCAGGATGAGAGCAGGCATCGATACAAATGGATACAGATTGACGAGGTGCAGGACCTCAACTTCCTACAGCTGGCGATAGTAGACCTGTTTGCAGCCGACAATGCCACCATAGTGTATCTGGGTGACGAGCAGCAGGCAATATTCTCGTTTGTGGGTGCAAGGCTTGAAGCTCTGGATTATCTGCGTCGTCGCTGTAGTCCCAATATACATCATCTGGGCATGAACCACCGTTCGCCCAAGTATCTGCTGGACGTGTTCAACCAATACGCCACACGCCAACTGGGCATTGATGCGAGACTGCTGCCTATGACCGACGACACACGCGAGGCACTGCCGCAGGACTGCTGCTTGATGCGTGCCTGCTATCATGACTTGGGGCAGATGTACGACAAAGAGGACCTGCGCTGCAAGTACGACGGGGCCTACTGCAACTACTGCCAAAGGTCGGTGGCAGACGAGTATCGACTGGCGGTGAGCCTTGCCCGCCGCTATGCCGAACTGGAACCCGACGGAAGGGTGGCACTGATAGTGCCGACCAACGCCGATGCCGACCGGATAAGCAAAGAGTTTGGCGACACGCCACACTTCAAGATTTCAGGCAGAGACGTGTTTACCACGCCGACGGTGCAGCTGTTGCTTTCGCACCTGAACGTGGTGGCAAACGAGACCTGCTTCATCGCATGGGCAAAGTTGCTGTACCACCTGCACATATTCCAAGAGTATGCTGCCGCCCGCAACCTGATGCGCGAGTTGCGCAGCCGTGCCATCTCGCCAACCGATCTGCTGATGTACAGTGATAGTAGTTACTTGCAGCAGTTTGTCGAGGTGCTGGACAACGAGGAGGTGGTGCTTTTCGACACCGAGACCACGGGACTGGATGTCTTCCACGACGACATTATCCAGATTGCCGCGGTGAAGGTACGCAACGGCCGCTATGTGGAGGGATCGGACTTCTCCATTATCATTGAGACAAACAAGGAGATTCCCCCCATCGTGGGCGGACACGACAACCCGATGCTGACCGTCTACCTCAACAGTGAACGGCTGAGTAGGGAAGAGGGTCTGCGACGTTTTGAAGGGTATTGCGAAGGCTGTGTGCTGATTGGGCATAACGTAGAGTATGACTACCACATACTTGACTTCAACATGCGGCGTACGTTGTCGCGGTCGTTGGGCCATCGGCAACGGTTCGATACGCTGAAGATTGCACGGCTGGTGGAACCACGATTGAGGGTATACAAACTGGAACGTTTGTTGGAAACCCTGCATCTGCAAGGAGCCAACACACATAACGCTATTGACGACGTGAAGGCGACGCTGTCGCTGCTAGCCTATTGCCGAAAGCGGTGTGATGACTATTTGCCACGCCAGCGCGAGTTGCTGTCCAAGCCCGAAGTGAGGGGGATGGCGACAAGATTCAAGGATGTATATGGCGACCTGTTTATACACACCTACCGTCGCCAATACATGGAAGAGGAATTGGGTGTTGTGCCAGCATTAGTTGATGAGTTGCAATATGTCTACCAAAGCCTGTTGAAGCAAGGCGTGACGGAGCCTGTCGGGAAGTGGCAACATATAGTTGACTACATCTCCATGGACGTAATCGACACTGCGTTGGCACCCTCGCTGCGCGAACAGCTAGACCGCTATCTGGGCGACATCAACACTTCGCGCGAGTCGGACCTATGCGACAGCACCAGTATGCGCACCATGATGCGTGAGCGTTTCTTTATTGCCACGGCACATAAAGCGAAAGGGCTGGAATTTGAGAGCGTGATTGTCTTCAATGCCACCGAAGGCGCGTACCCCTATTATTACAACATCAAGAACAACGACCAAGAGCATATCCGCGAGGACGCGCGACGGTTCTATGTCGCGTTGTCGCGAGCCAAGCGGCATCTGTGCATCACCTATTCGGCAGTCAACGCCCGAGGCTTTTCCAATAAGCTGACACCCTTTATGAAGGCTATTGCCGACCGTTTCACGGCTTACATCTTTGACCCAGAAGTGGGTCGTCTAACTCAACATGATATCCATTAATCCCATCACTCCAAACGATGATACTAACCGAAATATACAGCCAGTCGAAAATAGTAGACCAACTAGGAGCCCTGCTTGAGAAGGGTGCCGACCGCATCCATATTGACGGCATGACGGGCTCGCTGCCTGCCATCGTGGCGGCGGCAATGGCAGAACGTTATCCCGACAAGAGCCAGCTGCTTATCGCATCGGGTAAAGAGGAAGCATACTATCTGCTCAACGACCTCGAGACCCTCCTCGACGAGGCTGATGTGGAGTTGGAAAGCAAGCGTGTGTTGCTGTTCCCACCCTCCTATCGCAAGCCGCACAGCCGTCGGGTAGCCGGCTCAGCCGACCCTGACAAGCCGCCCGTGGTGGAGGACGGCGGTGGCGACCTCTTTGAGACAGACAACGCCAATGTCATGCAACGCAGCGAGGTGGTTAACCAACTCAATTCGGGTCGTCCGCTGCTGGTGGTCACTTTCCCCGAGGCGTTGTCCGAAAGAGTGGTCTCGAGCCGCACTCTCACCCGCAACACCCTCCGCATTGCCAAGGGTGCCAAGGTGGACATGGACTTCGTGATGGATGTGCTGCAAGAGTATGAGTTTGACCGTGTCGACTTTGTTGTCGAGCCGGGGCAGTATGCTGTGCGTGGCGGCATCATCGATGTCTTCTCCTATGCTAACGACCAGCCCTTCCGCATTGAGTTCTTTGACGATATGGTCGACTCGCTCCGTTCCTTCGACCCCGTGTCGCAGCTTTCCGTCCGACACTACGACAACATCAGCATCCTCCCCAATATGCAACGTCGGGCAAAGGATGTCGTCACTGTGGAGGAGAAAGTGCCGCTAACGCACTATTTTGGTTCGGACGATGTGGCATGGGTGCAGGGGCTGATGTTTGCCTGTGAGCGCATTGAAACCCTCTATGCCAACTCCGGACGCGATGACGAGCACTATGTCTCCGCCAACGACATGTTGCGGTCGCTGCTCCGCTGTCGCATTGTGGAACAGGGCAACAGCACCTACTTCAACAAGGCGGAACGTCTCGCCGTCCAATCCACACCCCAGCCCGCGTTGGGCAAGCAGTTCGACATGCTCATCAGCACCTTCAGCGACTACCGCGACCGTGGCTACCGCATTCTTGTCACCGTCGCCAACGAGCAGCAGCAACGCCGTCTCACCAAGGTCCTCTCCAGCGTACAGCCCACATACAATGCCCTCGACATTGCCAAGGGTAAAGGAATTGAGTCACAGTCGCTGGCTGCCGATGTGCAGTTCCTCAACTTCCAGATTAGCCACGGTTTTGTTGACAACGACGAACACCTGCTCTGCTTCACCGACCACGAGATTTTCGAGCGTTATCACAAATACACTGTCCGCGACCTCCGCGACGCGCATCAGGCTCTCACCCTCAAGGAACTCTTTGAGCTGAAGCCGGGCGACTTCGTTACCCATATTGACTATGGCGTGGGCCGTTTCAGCGGATTGGAAAAAATCGAGGTCAACGGCCACACACAGGAGGTTATCCGCCTCATCTACAAGAACAACGACACCCTCTATATCAGTATTCACGGGCTCCATAAGATAAGCCGCTATGTGGGCAAGGAGGGCACCCCGCCCACCCTCAACCGTTTGGGTAGCAACACGTGGCAAGTGCTCAAGCAGAAGACCAAGCGGCAGGTCAAGGACATCGCCAAAGACCTTATCGCCCTCTACGCCAAGCGTCGCGCGTCGAAAGGCTTCGCCTATAGTGCCGACAGCTATCTGCAGGAACAGCTCGAGGCCTCCTTCTTCTACGAGGACACCCCCGACCAGCTCAAGGCCACGCAGGATGTCAAGCACGACATGGAGGACACCGCGCCGATGGACCGCCTGGTCTGTGGCGACGTGGGCTTCGGCAAGACCGAGGTCGCCATCCGTGCCGCCTTCAAGGCCGTCTGCGACTCAAAACAGGTGGCGGTGCTGGTGCCTAACACCATCCTTGCCTTCCAGCACTACAACACCTTCCGCGACCGCCTGCAGGGACTCCCCGTCAACGTCGACTACCTCAACCGTTTTCGCTCCACCAAGGAGAAGAACGAGGTATATCGCAATGTCGAAAGCGGCAAAATAGACATCCTCATCGGCACCCACGCCATCACCAACAAGAATCTCCGTTTCAAAGACCTTGGCCTGCTCATCATCGACGAGGAACAGAAGTTCGGTGTCAGTGCCAAAGAGAAACTCCGCCAGATGAAGGTGGGTGTTGACACCCTCACCCTCACCGCCACCCCCATCCCGCGCACGCTGCAGTTCTCCCTCATGGGAGCCCGCGACCTCAGCGTCATCCGCACGCCGCCGCCCAACCGCCAGCCTATCCAGACCGAGCTCACCAATTTCAGCGAAGAGCTTATCCGCGATGCCGTCCGTTTCGAGATGAGTCGTGGCGGACAGACCTTCTTCGTCAGCAACCGTGTCGAGAACCTGCCCGAGATGGCAGGCCTTGTCAGCCGTCTCGTACCCGATGCCCGCGTGGGTATCGCCCATGGTCAGATGGACGGCAAGCAGGTGGAAGAGACCATGATGCAGTTTCTCGAAGGTGAGGTCGACGTGCTGGTCGCCACTTCCATCATTGAGAACGGCTTGGATATACCCAATGCCAACACGATGATTATCAACAATGCCCAAAACTTCGGCCTCAGCGACCTCCACCAGATGCGCGGCCGTGTGGGTCGCAGCAACAAGAAGGCCTTCTGCTACCTCCTCATCCCCTCCTATAGTATGCTCACCGATGATGCCCAGCGGCGTCTCAAGGCCATCGAGCAGTTCTCCGCCATCGGTAGCGGCTTCGACATCGCCATGCGCGACCTCGACATCCGTGGTGCAGGCAACATCCTCGGTGCCGAGCAGAGCGGCTTCATCAGCGAGATAGGCTACGACATGTACCACAAGATTCTTAACGAAGCCATTGAGGAGCTGAAGGAGACTGACTTTGCCGACCTCTTCCGTCAGGAGGCGGAGGAGACACACACTTATGCCAAGGACTGTGTCATTGAGACCGACCTCGAGGTGCTGCTGCCCGACGACTATGTCACCAGCGTCAGCGAGCGTCTGCTGCTCTACAAGGAGCTCAACGACCTCGTCACCGAGGATGAATTGGACCGCTACCGCGAGCGGCTCATCGACCGTTTCGGTCCCATCCCGCAGCCCACGCAGGAGCTGGTGCGGACCATTACCCTCCGCCGCATGGCGCAGCAGTTTGGCATCGAAAAGCTGGTACTCAAGCAGCGCAAGATGGTATGCCACTTCTCTGCTAACCCCGAGAACCCCTTCTACAAGTCGCCCAACTTCGCCAAGCTGATTCGCTATGCGCAAGACCACCCGCAGGAAGTTCGACTCCGCGAAACCACCGAACGCCTCACCCTCGTCTGCGACAAAGTCCCCAGCATCCAGAAGGCAATAGAATGCATCAACGTGCTTATGTTCGACTGACCATTTGAAGTGTGTTAGTGTTTGTATGTGACAGGTCAAACGCATCAAAATTGGGTGTTGTATGTGCCGTAGGCATATTATCTCATTAACCACATACTAAGCACAGCGAAGATTGAGGTCGTGACTGAAAGGAACATGCTGTACGCAGTGTGGAGACTTTGGAATCAGTATTATATGCGTGCTGAGAGCACGTTGCAATTTGGTATTCTGTTATAAATGATGCGTGCTTTCAGCACGCATCATAGGAGAGTCGTGAATTCCCACGCGGCACTAGCTACATAAGTGGGGTTAATCGGATTTTGTGTCTCCGACACGTACAAACTCGCATAGAACCCAACAAATGTTAATTTTGATGCGTTTGCCATGTTATGTGTGATAGATTTGTGTGATTGAAAAACTCAAACCATTCGCAAATTTACTTGTTTGGATACCCGCATTATGATAAAAATGTATAGATTACGATTGATATAGATAAAATTGATTTACTTAATATTTAATATGTTGCGTAATAATTATGAAAATATTTGTTATATAATTAAAAAAAAGTGTATCTTTGCAATTAGAAATATTGTGTATAATGGGTGAACGTTTTAGTCTGACGAAGTGTCATAGAAACGAGTAAATTAATTATTCAAGATTCAATAAGAACTAGCAAAAAAGGCAGGATAACGTATGTCAACAATAATTGAAGAGACTAATGGTTGTATAATATATCGTGATAAGGATTATCCTATAGTGATAGATACTCCTTTATATAGAGATGTTGAATGTTACAGAGAATGGGTTGGCAGTAGAATTTCGCCAAGTAATGGGATTTTGGCAGAAGGTGTGGAACATATACATATGTTTATGGATGGAACTGAACACACCATTAACAAAGCCGACTTGTTACGTGAGGTGGTTCAGGAAATATATAATTACGGCGTCGAAAAGGCCATAGCCGACGGGTATAAACCGTTCGACCAAAGTGCAAAGGGACAAGAAGGCTTAGTGCACATGTATGATGTGATATCTCTTATTATCATGCAAATCAAAGATTATAATACAAAGATTCGCATTCCTTATATGATGCCATACGATTATTCCCAGGTACTCGACACATATCCGACCTATTACGAAATACCCAATTTTTATTTTGGCAAAATATACGATAGTATACGACACTTGCTACCGTCTGATTGGTGTTTTACCACCACATTTGCATATTCATACGTTTTTTTACAGTATTTTCAAAATAATAAGAACTGATATATGCCACATTATTACGGACTTGATTACGGATCAACCACCTCCCTGCTCTATGAGTATGACGATGGGAGTCCTAAAGAATTGTCGAAAATTAAGTCGGCAACAAGAGTGTATAATGGTGAAATTGTGTCGTGTGATGATGCCGATAGGAATTTTAGTTATCAAGGATACTTAGTGGAGTCTCCCAAAAGAGATTTTATTGACGACCAGAAAAAGGAGTATAATGGAGTTGGGTGCATAAGCATGATTGCCAATACGATGGTAACGATGCTAAAAAAACAGCAGCAAGGGTTGCAAGGCAGTCATTTTACGCTGACGATACCAAATGGCTATAGTGCAACTCATTATATTGCTATGCACAATATTGTATTACAGGCTATTGAAAGAGTTGCGCCGAATGCGGCAGGAGATGTTGACGTATATTTATTACCAGAGCCAATGGCGGCAGCTCTGCACTATATCCATTGCTGTATGAGAGACTGTGGTGATTTTGAGAACAAGCACTTTGTAGTTTGTGACATTGGTGGTGGGACAACAGATTTATCCATCGTTACATGTTCAAGGCGAGGACGCAGTCTTATGTTCAAAGTGGAGAAGAATCAACAATCTGACAATAATCTTGGTGGCAACGATTTCGACAAATGTTTATGTCGGCATCTCGGTATAGATGAGAGGAAAATCTCCAATATGGGGAGAAATGCAATCCAAATTCTTAAGCATAATCTTTCTGAGTGGGAGTTTGATACGGTAGAAGTGGATAATGTAAAGAAAACATGCACACGAGACGAGTTTGAAAGATGTATTCAGACAAAACTAACTGGTTTGGGCGTCCTTATGCAGAAGTTGAGGGACGGGTGCGGGCTGAGTGTTGACAGAGATTGGGTTATATTACGTGTGGGAGGTAGTTGTCGGATGCCTGCAATTCAACATTTGTTACACCAGAAGTTTCAAGAAATAGAACAGGTTTTCGATACTGAGCCCATAGATGTTTTCTATAGTGTGGCACAAGGTGCTGCTATATACTCAGCATATCGAGCCGGGGCACTAGCCAGCGAATATGATACGATTGAAATAATAAATTCGACACCCCACAAGATATCATACATGACAACAGATAGGGAGTGGAAAACTATCGTTCCTCAGAACTCACCTGACGGTACGTATGTTTCTCCTACACTATGCCTAATTGGCAAAGCGGGAGGTGTGGAAAATGATGATGGAACCTATAGCGTGGGTGATATAATGATAAGGGAGGATGGTGCTGAAAAGAAAATGTGGCCAAGAGATGAGTCAAAGCACTTCAACCTTAATAATCGAAACATCCTTGACGTACAATTAGAGCTTAGCATAGAGATAGTTAACAGTCGAATACATACGTGCTGCATTACCGACAAAGGAACAAATGAGCAAAACATTTGGACAATAGATTGTCGAGCCAATGGATAATAAGCATCAAATATATTCAAATAAATATGAAACAGCGGATTCTTACTTTTATCCTATTATACATGTTTGGTATAGGTACTGCTTATTCCCAGTTTGACAGTAGTATGCGCCATCACGCCATTATCGCTGTTGATATGACCATGCCTGGCCAAAGTTGGCAACAGAGCGATAATACTTTCCAAACGATTTTCAACAATCTGCTATCCGACAGTATCTTTCGAGAGGGTGACTTACTGTCCATCGTGGGATTCTCGACCGATGAGCTAGCCACTGACCTTGATGATTACACATACACCTTGAAAAACCATCTGATTGGTAATCTTGGTCACTTAAGGTTTTCCACTTCTCTGAGAGATAGTTTAAGAGAACAATGGAGTACGATTGCGTCACAGGGAAACCGACTTCATCAAGGGTATCATCCGTTCTCAATGATCTCGCTTGCCAAAATGTATGCGTTTGCATCTGTCAAGCAACAGGATTGCTCCCATTATGTGAACAGGACTTTTCTGGTTTTTATTTCTGACCAAAGGTATAATGGTGGAGATTTCTATCAAGAAGCAATGTCGTTGTACGACTTCAACTATCGCCTTACCCCAAATATGATGCAAGACTACGGCCAGCGCGTGGCCTCAAAGTATTTTGTGAAACACATTTGCGGTAATGAAATGGGTTATCACCAACATATTGACCTTTTTGAATATATACCTTTGCAGGATGGGCTTACGTTGCCCACAGTCATAGATTTTTCGTCTGGTAGCATTATGGCACAACGGACTAGGTTAGGACACTACCGATTATATTTAACTGCCACTAATCGTCATGACCAGCGCTATCGCCTGTTACAGTTGCGGTATCGGATTGTTGATAAAGATGGAAATATGTTGCTCGACACGCTGTGCCGAGCAGGTGTGAGTGGTGATGATTATGCCGAATTGGACAGCTTCAATATTGTGTACGATATAGGAATACGCCGTCGTGCTTCTTCGGTAAAGATCGATGCATGGGTATCGTTACGGGACGGAATATATGATGCAACCGTATTAACTCCAGTGAAGAACGCTCCAACCTATCTGGCATCCAGAGGACTTGGTGTTATTGTTCCCATCCAATATGAGAAAAAAGCACTTATACTTGGAGTTGTGCCGCTTCCAGGATTATTGCAATTTTCCGATAATCAGATTAGTTGCGCGGCCGTTGTGAGTTTGTTGGTTGCGCTGTTATTGTTCTTGGCTTTGATTATGTTGGTGCGCCGTATTCGTGTATATCATCCTAAAACTGAAGATATTTCAATTGAGTTGAATCGTTCCATATACAATACAAAGAAAGTTCATCATGAAGACTAAAGATATAAAAAACATCACGAAGGCCATTGATGTTGCTGTCGATCTTGACAATCCAAGAAATCCAGAAGAGATTGCTACAGGGAAGATTATTGTTGAGCACAAGAAAAACATTTTTGGATCGATAGATCCTGAAGGTAAAGGAAATATAAAAATTGATTATAGTATAGATGGTGGCAATATTGTCATTGATAGAAATTTGGATCTTCTTTCGATTGGATGTATGGGTAAAACGGGAAGAAGTCTCAATCTTAAAATTGAGAGAACAAACGAAATTCCATTTGTTGTCAGATTGGATAGCAATGCTATTATTGATTGCGAGGATCGTCTTATAGATAGGTTTACTATCAATTATACAATAACTGCGAAAGTGGACAAGGATAACACATCGAAAAGCAAATCCGATAGTATAACGGTTAAACTACAAAAACTGACGTGCCGTCCTGAAATCACTTTACAATGCAACGAGATTGCATATACTGCTGATACGATTGAAAATAGACTGATATTTCATAATAGCAATACGCATGCTTACGCGCCAACCATATCGGCCAAACACACAGCAGTTTATCTTGAGAAGGGCACTGATAGAATAGATAATGTCGTTAGTATACGATATAGTGATGCTGTTAGTGCCGGATTCAATTATGACTATGTCCCAAAGGATGTAATTATTGATGACCAAGATAATCCGACGCCTTCTGATTATGTGAGAAGAATATTCCCGAAACCTGGCTATGAAGTTGATGTCCCCATAGATATTGACTTTTCAAGAGTTAACAATCCCACAGAAACTTCCGAGGAGTACAAATTGGTGATTGATTACGAATATTGGACAGATGACAGTGCCAATAGCATACGCTGCCAGCAGGTATTACCTTTCATATTGCAAAGGAATGATGAACAGAATGAGTTGAGGGTTGAACTTCGACGTGGACAGCAGACAGACCTTATTAACGGGGATTTCCGTATACCCAATCCTATTGATGTAATATCGGATTGGACACATGAGTTCTATATACACATAAGGAATGCTGCTACCGTAAGACAAACAACATACCCCACAGCCGGAGTCGTCATCAGAAACCTTTCAATCGACGGTTTGTCATTAAATGACAATGCCTGTGCATACAGAGATGGCAGGGAAATAGGACTATCCCAATTTGTCCAACAGACAATAGTAGGAGACCGCTTGCAGGAGGACATCATCAGGCTTTTACCCACGGATTCGAGTGACATCACGATTGTCATACGGTCAGGCATCATCAACAGATTTGTCAAGAACGGTATCGACGTGTTCAATGCGACACTCTGCCAGCACATTCGGTTTGAGTATTATATCGACTCCACTGGTTCAGACAATCCGGCATGGACTACTTATGAGTGCAATGTACGCTTCGACCTAGAGATACTGCCGTCGCCCCAATGGCTGGGTGTCGATTTTGGAACCTCTGCCGTTGTCGCCCTTTATGGAAATTCGGACGACAATGCTGGTAGGGAGTGCAACTGCATATGTGACCTTGCCAGAGAAAAGAGAGCATTGTTACGGGCGGCATATGGAAACAACAGTGCCTTCGCAACTGTCTCAGACGAATCCGTGTTTATCAATTCAAACATCGTTGGCAACGACGGAAGAAAGACCGAGAACTTCTTTTTTGGCAACAGAAACAATAGAATCGAGACCGATTACAAACAGGGAATGATTCTTTTCTCTCCTGGAGACCAGTTCGCCTACGACAAGCTATACCCCAGCCTGAAATCGATGATGGGACACAGTCGTGTGCCATCGAAAGACCCCAATCCCGAAAACAGGGAAAGAATGCCGTTGGTCGACGATGTTTATCAAACGGCATACAACGAGCTGTTTGACCTATACCTCGCCAAACAATCCCATGGGAATCCTGTGGAAAGAATAGTAATGACCTACCCCAACACCTTTGCAACAGCGCATGTTGAGAAGTTGAGGCAAATCGCAAAAAAATGTATGCCCACGCTTCGCGACGGATATATCGTCACAATAAGCGAGTCCGACGCTATTGCGTGCAAATACCTCAGACTTCGCAAACAACTTATCGGCGGAAAAAACGCAGACCAAAGCGTACTTGTCTACGACATGGGTGCCGGCACACTGGACATAACCTATTTCACAAACATACTTAGAGATGGGGTTCGCGAGATAGATTTTGTGGGCAAATATGGTATTAACAAGGCTGGCAACTATCTCGACTATGTACTGGCCGAAATAGTTGTCGAACTATGTGAGCAGGAAGGCCATGGCAACATCGGCGGACAGAACCTGAGGGAATATATTTCGTACAGATCCGACCGTTCACTTGATATAGGAACCTGCTTTGAATTGAAGAAATATGTGAAGAACACCCTCAAACCAATCATGGCACAGTACGAGGATGTTTCGCAGGTTCCAGACGATGTCATGATGCCGGAATGGATGGGCAAAGAACAAACGCTGCATCTGACGACAATTCCCCTTAATCGAATCTTCAATCATTCGAAATTCAAGGCATTTATCAAAAGTGTGACCCAAGATGTGGTGGATGGGTGTCGCGCCAATATCAACAACATGATGGTTGATGTTGTCGTGTTTTCTGGTCGCATGACTTGCTTCAAGAGTATTCGCAAGGCGTTTATTGATGCATTGGGAGGTGAATTTTGCGTCATGTCCATAGATATTGCTGGTGGCATGGATAATGATTCACTGAAGTCCAGTGTGGTCGAAGGTGCTTTGGACGGCGTTGAGATAATATTCAATAACACTAGTGATTACAAATTGTTATCTAAACGCCCGTTCTATTGCAACTATTGTGTTTTGGTTAAGCTCCTTGATGGACTTGAAGTACACTGCATGTTGAACAACAGAACGCATGGTTTTAAGACTACCGAAAGCGTGAACCTTTCCAACGCCCGTGCAATCTATTTACTACAGACTTATGCACCTGACGCTGATTCTGTCAAGAAAGACTTTGACGGTGACCGCGACCTTACGACAATTCTTGTAGCAAGAAATGTGCAAGATCAATATGGATTACATGATTTGACCGTAAAGGTTGAAGTCAACCAATACGACAGATTCAATCAAGGCACAAATCTTGTGACCCTAGAACTTGATTCGGGTTATGTAAATGCGATGCCACAAGAGAATTTGGAGAGCAAGGCTTTCCGCAAGAGTTCTTGGCCTGTGGTGTTTGTATAGTTTGATTGCAATACTTTGACATGATACTTTGACATGATAAAAAGAATACTGATACTAACGATTGCTCTATTTGTTGCCTCGTCTTCTGCCTTAGGGCAGCAGGAATGTCCTGTACAGCCCGAAAGCCCTGTGCTGAAATATAATTTTGGTCGGCTTACGTTGGAATGCGGGGATGGAGAGCTCTTCTGTCTTGGTGGCGGTCATGATGCAAACAAACAAGGATACTCAAAAATCTACTATCTGTTCACCAATGACCCCAAGGTGTACATCTCCAATGATTATCGAGGGAGCAGGTATAATCATGCAGACGAATACAGATATAAACTTGCAATACAAAGTTCGGATCAGAATAGTCGATGGTCTGGTGGTGGTACTATGCTCAGGAATCGTGTATTATCGTCTAAGGAAGTCCAGGCCAGTAAAGATTTGGCTGTTATATGGGAAGATAGTGCCAGAATTCTTTTCGACACCAAAGATGACAAAAATACAGATGTAAAATACACAGTGGCATTGATTGTGCTTCCAGTTCCTCCTCGGGACACTTTCTTCACAACATACAAACTGACAGACAAACATATTAAAGACGGAATCTTGACTGCCAATCTTCAAATTGGGCGTACGGGACGTATCGTTTTTGATAGTATATGGATAGACAGTGTGCCACAGCATAACGTTACATACAACGATTCCAATCAACGGGACATGCCGTATTATCGTTGCAATCCTCATGCAAACATTGCAATTGACATGCCGGTATCTCAGTCGCAGCGAGTTATTTATGTGACGGTATTCTACAGACTGTTAAGTCCGGACGGCAAAATCATCTCGCAAGAAGAGGTGCTGGTGGTGCCTATTCGTTTCGATTTCCCGTTTATACCGGTGTTAATCGTTGTTGTACTTATTGTGTGTTTGGTTTTGTTGTTGCGTTGGATTTTCAGGAAAAGGAAAGCAGATAAGCCTCACAGAGAGGCAAGACGTGCAGAGGACCATCGTTTGAAAATTCGGGTTGAGGAGCAAAAAAAACGTATCAGAACTTTGGAGAACCAACTTGAGTCGTTAAAGAAAGAGGTGGCTAGAGAGAGAGAAGAAACGAAAAGAGTAGAGGCTAGAAAAGATATGGTTATAATGGACTTTGATAGAAGGTTGAAAGAACAAAACGATAATATTGACAAACTCAAAAGTGCATTGCGCGAAGCCCAAAACAAAGAATACACTGCTGAAGACAGTGCGGAATTCCGACAACGGTGCAATGCAGTTGTCAATGAAATTGATATGTTGTATAATGAGTTGATAGATAAGGGTGGTAATATGCCAACCAGCGTGGTTGCCGAAAAAGTACGTCAGCTGGAGAGACGAATCTGTATCATGCAAAACAAATAAATATATGATTATGAAACAAATTTTAAGGACACTGTTAGTTGGGCTGCTGTTGTTGTCAGCAAAAACCGTGTGTGCCAATAGTGCCAATCCGGCGGCAGTCGCACAAGGAACGGATGTTTCCCCAAACCAAAAGCTTGAAAATGCTAAGAAAACTATTCAGGAAAGCACAGCTATTTTTACATACGAGGAGGGTGTTCTAAGGAAATCTAATGGCGGTGACTTATACGAGTATCCGAATGACAATCAGGGTGATTTCAGGTTTTATAAGGCTATCTATTACCTTTTTACATCGCGTCAATACGTTCATTTGGATGATCACTCTCAAGCTACTGGCAACGAATTTATATTTATGATGATTAGAAACGGAAGTGGCAAATGGGTAAACGTTTATACGGGAAAAGATGCAGCAGCCGATAAAAAGTTCGGCATGAACGAGTCGGGGCCTTATAGATGTGTCGCTAAGGCTAATAATAAGGCAGAGATATTGTTGTCAGTCAATAGCAGGGGTGAAGCTGAAAAAGATAAAACAATACTTCTTGTCGTACTACCCGCGCTTGAAAAATCGCATTTTGATTGTTTTATTAGGCAGGGCAATAACAAAATGCCTTTCGATGTGTTTACGGATAATATTAAGCTTAGGACGGATAGTGAGAAACCTCTTGCTGGTTATACCCTCATCGTGGAACGTTCGAACGGCCTTGTGGTTGACCGCATTATTTATGCCGATTCAAATATTATGAAATATTATCGTGACACACCTCTCAAAGATGGGGTCATATCCATTCCTCTCGATGACATACCAGTAAAGCGCAACGCCAAAGAATTAAAGTTTTGCATACACTATAAGGAGTTCAAAGATGGGAAAATTACTCCCAGAAGTAGTTCTCAAACGCTCAAACTTTCATGGGATAAACCTACTGGCGGGCGGATTATTTGGGAGCTGATTATTATTGTAGGAGTCGTTTTATCAATTTGCTGGGTTCTTATTCGAAAAGCGCGGTCTAGAAGAAGGATTATTCAGCCTTCAGATAGTAACGTCAATGATAATGGAGATGGAGACGTTCCTGTCAAAGTGGTTTCGGGTAATAAAAACCTTGGAAAAAAAGGAAAAAAGAATAAGGGTGACGAGAGAAATAATACTTGTAGTATAGGGAACAGAGGACAGGACAAGGTTCAAAATGAAATCTCCCAGAATCAGATTGTGGTCAAGATTGGCGTTGAAAATAAACAAGAAAACGATATTCCCAGAACTGTCAAGGGAAACGACGATCATGAAAGAACTATTGCCAGTCTCAAAGAAGAAAATGTGCGATTGGCTGAACGGATAGAAGGTTTGGAAAAACAAATACAGAGTGAAAAGAAAAAAACGGAAGAGGCGGAACAAAATGCCAAAGCCTTGGAAGCAAAGGCCGCGGCGGCAGAGGAAAGAACCGACAAGGCAGAGAAAAATGCGAAAGAAAAGGCAGAAAAAGAAATAAAGAAGATAGAAGAGGAGACGAACCGGAAAGTCAAAGAGGCACAAGATTCAGCCGAAGCCGCAAAAGTAAAGGCCAGGGAGGCAGAGAAAAATGCGAAAGAAAAGGCAGAAAAAGAAATAAAGAAGATAGAAGAGGAGGCGAACCGGAAAGTCAAAGAGGCACAAGATTCAGCCGAAGCCGCAAAAGTAAAGGCCAGAGAGGCAGAGAAAACTGCGAAAGAAAAGGCAGAAAAAGAAGTAAAGAAGATAGAAGAGGAGGCGAACCGAAAAGTCAAAGAGGCACAAGATTCAGCCGAAGCCGCAAAAGTAAAGGCCGATAACGACATTAAGGAGGCTAAAGCCGAGGTGTTGCGCGAACGTGATGAGGAATTGACGAAACTGGTCGGTCTCGCAAAAAGACTTAAGTCCTTGTTGAATGAAATACCCGACGATGCTTTTGGCAGGAATGGGTTGGTGCTCAAGTCGGGAGTGGATAGTTATTGTAACAATCTTGACAGTGTGGTGAATCAGAATCTAAGTCTAAAACGCAGTCTCGAAGAAATGAGAGAATACAGCCTTGTCCAACTCGGCATCGGTAGCAGTTGCTGGATTCACTGTCTGGGTAGGCTATATAGTTACCTTTCGGTAAAGGCCTTACGAGACCAGTTGGAATATGAGGGGGTTAACGCCGACACACTTACAGAGGCATTTCGCACACTAGTTGTGCTGCTGGCTGCGCAGGGCATTGTGGTGCGGAACTGCTCGCTCGGTTTTGATAGCATCACTGACCCGGCGACCAACAATCTATTCGAATTGGACATGATGATAGACCGTATCACCAACTGGCTTGGTGGGAACGCCAGGGTGCGCAAGGCCATACCTAACCACGGTAGCACAATCTACGATTTCGGCACCTTGGCCTACTACTCTATTGAGAACACAGATATACATCAAGGTAAGGTGATGTATTACGACGAATAAGATGAAATGTAAGACAAAAACCAGTCATAAACATAAAATTCTTTCAAACAATGAATCTACTCAAAGGTTTGAAAATAAATGGCCGAGTTGATAAGGTATTGAACTTCGACAGCGACGACGAGTCCAACAACCACTACGTTGTCAAACCGCAAGCGGGGAGTCCGATAACGCTGATAGAACTCGGGGCAAAGGAAAACTACGTGTCGTCAGAGAGTGCTGCTGGAAACCTCACATTTTCAGATGTGGATAAAAAGGTGAGTACTGATTGCATGACGATAAAAATAGCCCTTGGACCAAAGTTGAGCCAGAAATTCCAAAATGGCAGAAATGGCAGCTCTGATTTTGAGGGGATTATATATGGAACGAATCAAAAGGATTCGGCGACAAAGATGCTTCAGTTGCTGTTGAAGCGTAAGGCAGAGGAGCCTCTTCATATCAAGTTGGAGTTTGGCATTGGTGAGACCATTGATAAAATCGACAGAAAGAAAACCGTCCATATATATGTTGTGGATGTTGTTTATGATGCGATTGTAGACTTTGGCTCTGAGGCTTCGCAGGCATGCTGGCTTAAAGACAGCCCGAATCCATCTTTTATTAACCTGACGGCATCCATTCGCAATGCATCGGGCAAGGCTTCCAAACACGACAATGATTTTGTCCAGTATGAATATGATGTGGCAGAAGATAAAATGCTTTACCGTTCAATCTATTATCTAAAGAAAGAGTTGGGTGATACGGACTTAAATGGTTTGAACTCGTGGCCGAATTATGAGAAAGACACCGTACGTTTCTTGAGGGAAGTGAATGATGAGGACTTTAATGAGTACATACAGATTCCCAACATCAAGTTGCTGAATTTTAAATTAAAAGGATGTGTGAATAATCGGGTGACTGTCGGTGGTATAGAGTATGAGATTAAAGAAATCAAAGAAGGTGTTATTCCAACAATGGTGATGAATAATATCATCTTTCAAACGCTGCAATGTATTGAACACAACATTAATGCAACATGTGGCAGTGGTAAAAGCTGCGGTTTGGTCTTGAATATTCTAATGCCCAATGTTTATCCAATACACATGGTTTCGCAAAAACTGAACAGGTTGGCGAAAGACATAGAAGGTATTCGCAGTATTATCCCTCATATCAAAGGTGTGGAGTTGCGCTACATAAGTGAAAGTGACGCGTCATTGTTGGGATACATCAATAAAAACACGGGTCAACAAACGTTTGAGGAGGGAAACTACCTCATTGTAGATGTGGGCAAGGGTACGTTGGACTTTTCTCTTATAGAGCTTAAACGTCAGGATGGGCTAACAAACAAACGTCGTGGCGGTATTGTTGGTGCTGGCGCGGCGATAACCTATGGCGTATTGGTGGGACTGGTAAACGAATACCTGACTGAATATTGCAAAGGCTATGATGTCAGACCGAGGGATGAAAAGGACTCTCTTATTCGGACATTTATATACGAACAAATTCTCAAATGCGATGACATCGCCAAATTAAATGCGACGATGGATAACATTGAAGAATACAAGAAGACGTATAATGACTTTTACGGCAAGGGTCATGGAATCATAAGTCCAGACACAATGTCTGGCGACTTCGATGAGTTAAAGCTGAATGATGGAGCTTTCTGTTTCAACAATGTGCTGAAAGATTGGATTAGTAAGAGACACAATCTATCGGAAGAAAGTTCAATATATGTGACAGCCGAGATCGAAATGATCGTGCGAGAAGCCATGAAGAGGATGAAGTCTGTGCTGAATAAGGAGAAAGCCATGGTGGTGGTTTTTGCTGGTCGTGGCTGTCTGATGAAGGAATTGCGAGTAAGGCTAAAAGAAGAGCTGCTTGCTCATGGTTTGTTGGAAAAAAGTGACGGCAACGAACTCGTGTCTCTAAAGACAATGAAAACTGGATGTATGCACATTAATCAATTGTTGAGAGCAGAGAGCTACGATACCGCTGAATCGCATCAATCATTTTCCGTTCTTGACCCCATTGAAGAAAGTGGTGAAAAGAAACAGAAGAAGAAACGGGTAGAGGCAACGCAAGATGAAAAATCCAACTGGGGTGACCGATTGCGAAAGGAAATGGAGGACGAAGGTATTGTTCGGGGTACAATAAATGTGGCATTAAAAATAAATGGGGCATTAAAACCATTCCGTACAGTAAGCGAAGGTTATGGCAATTTAGCGCAAGGCACAGAGCTTGGAACGATAAATAGTGCTTTTTCGAGAATCAATATTGGCGGTTGGTATTACTCCATCCACAAGAACTTCGTCAATAAGCGTTGCAAGCTCTTGTTTGATGGTTCGCATTACATTATTGTGTCCGATGGCGTGGAACCGCAAGAGTTGGATGATAAATTCATAGAGGGTTCACAGGATGCGGAACTTGGATTCGAATCGCTTTTCCCCAATATTAGTATTCAGAATGCCGAAATGGTGGTAATACCGAAAATGGATGAAATGGTGGCGACAGAGGAAGCTCCCGCCGTTGAAACAAAAGAAACTGAAAAAAAAGATGCTGGGACTAGTGACGGGGGTGTTGGTATTAAAGAGGTTAAGTTTGCGACGGAGGATTGGGGCAACAAGATAGGGAAGGCGTTAATCAACCTTTTTACAAAAAAGCTCAAACTTTTTACAAAAAGCTCAAAGAATACTAACCCCCAATAAATAAACAGAATATGATTTTGTTCTTTTTATCGATAATACTAATAATTGGTTCGCTGGCGGCGATGCTTTTTGTCGATGTTGTTATGTTGCGGTATGTTTCCGCAGCGATATGCCTCGTTGGTGTGTATATGATGCATCTGTATTGGCGGAACCTCTTTGTTAAAGTCCGTAGCAATGGTCTTGAAAATAATGCCATACAGCAACGCCAAATAGCCGAACTACAAGACAGTCTCGAAGTTGCCACCAACGAGAATGAGGCTCTCGAAGCAAGGGTGGCCAAGTTGAACCATGTGCCCGTCATGCCCGAAACATCCTCCTTGCACGAACGCATCGGAATCCTTAGCAATTATTTCTCGGACGATATTACGGGGATGCAAAAAAACGGCTACAACCGCCTGTTTGCCGAATTGGAAGATGCCGCAGCCACCAAGTCCATGATAAAGGCCATTGGAGAGCATACCACCAAACCGATGGTAGAGGAACTAAAGACCTCCAGTCTACCCCTTGACGAGGAAGCCAAGAAACGCCTTGAGAGCAAACTCCTGTGCCTGGCACTGACTGCCATTGACTGTACATGCGGATTTAAGTCGGGTTTGAACGACACAGGCAGTTTGGCAACCAAAGTGGCGAGCGGAGAGATAAGTGAGGCACAGGCCGTCCGGCAAGCGAAAGAAGCCAATGAGAATGTATATGAAACACCCAAGGAGATACGGGTGCTTCGTGAACTTCTGAATGAATATCACTCGGAATGTAAATTTGTGAACGATTACAAACTTTAAAACAATATCCAGATGAAAAAGTCCAGTGTTGAAAACATACTGCTGATAGCAATTGTATTGGCGGCTATTGGAGGAGCCGTATTTCTTGCCAGAAATTTGGCTTTCGGTTTTGTGCTATTGGTTTTGGTGGCATTAATACTTCTTGGCGTTGTCTTTCTTAATTTTTGGAGACATCGCCAAGAAGACAACCTTTCCAAACCACGCAGGTTTAGCCGTTGGGCAATACTCATTACGGGGCTGATGGCAGTAGTTACCATGGGTAGCTACTTCTACCCGTCGTCGACAAAAGTGTATTCCAATAACGACCATCATGCAATTGCGATAGAAGGATTAGAGACGGATCGTTCCTCACTTCTGTTGGTGGCCAACAGCAATGAAGCCCTATTCGACAACAAAACACTAGAAGGAAGAATCGAACTCAGAAATATCAGCACGGGAGACTCAACGGCCACCCTTGTGATGAACGGAGCCGGGAAACCCGTGTATTCTCTACAAAAAATCAGCAAAAGAGATTTCCTAAACTTCTTCCTCAGACCAATAAAGAAAGACAGAAAGACCACCTACTATATTGCACTTGATGGACAAGAACACCTACACCAGTTCAATGCCGAAGAAGGCCTTGAGTTGATTGGCGTTGATGGCTCCTCTGCGGCAAGGTTGTCCGTCAATTATTTCAAGAAATGGGAGAAACTGAAAAGAAGATGGAAAGCCAACTATATCCTTGAATACCGAGGTTCCGACGGACCAGAACACACAGATACCTCGGCATACACATAAGTTATTCTAAAAACATACTCTCTTGCATCCATTTTCCCAGGAATAGACACTATACATGGCGTTGCTTTC
>JAEEGJ010009058.1_pt1 | contig 26949 bp, 30 predicted proteins | sample 8958761 | NCBI WGS metagenome assembly JAEEGJ01 (sample SAMN16246546, study PRJNA631951) | gut metagenome | biome: gut microbiome; feature: rumen; material: RS-attached | host: Bos | place: Iran: Karaj | collected 2018-10 | reverse complement strand
ATCCAAATCCAAAAGGTAGCAATTTTCTATAAAATCACTATCGTTGCCGGAACATCTTTTCATTCGACAGTTCATTTTTACTTCTCGCTGCCAAGAGTTTTTAGAGTATCGCCTGCGATGCGGTAAACAGTCCAATCTTTCATTGGCTCTGCTCCGAGCGAAAGATAAAAATCAATGCAGTTTGTTTCTTTTAAATATTCGGATAAATCTTTCATTACGCTTTTTCTCCACTACCTGTTTTCTTCCAGAATCCTCAGACCTTCTTCGATTTCCTCGCCAAGAATTTCCTGAATCTTCTGGAAATTCTTTTTCTTGTGGAGCGTGTCGAGGACTTTCAGCAATTCCTTTTTTCCGTGTTTTTGTATGAAAAGAGCCATTGCCCTTATGGCGTTTGTTTCTTTGCCCAATGAGTAAAAGCCCTTTTTGCAATCATAAAGCTCGTCGCATTCATAGCAGCCGTCAAGGCCTTTTTCCTTGCAGCAGGCTGTGTTGGGGCATACGCCGTCTGGGGAACAGGTCGCGAACGAACAGGTGTTGTAAATTGTCCTGCACGAACCGCACCAGGCCGTAAGAAAACAGTGATTGCAGGAAAGCCCGCAATAGGCGATTTGGTCAATGCCTTTTTTAGCCTCCTGACACAACTTGTTTTTGATTCGACGCATCGCTTCCACGTGCATAATCCAGTGGCGGGAAAAAGGCATTTGTATTAACCCTTTTACATTTTTGCCGACCCAGAAGTCAATCAGCCAAGAAGCTGATTCTTCCGCGCTGACGCATTCGCTTGCGGCAAGGCGCTCTTTGTCCTCAACCGAAAACTTCCGCTTTAAGTCTGAAAATTGCAAGCTCTTCAAAAACTCGTTTGTGGAATCCATCACAGCCTTGCAGTATTCATAAAGGGCTTTGACGTTCAGCTTTTTTGAAAAGTCAATCATCGCCTCGCCGTCAAGCTCGTTTCCGGTTGTAATGATCGGGCTTTTTGTTTTCTTTAGCCAGCTGTTTTTAAAAAGAATCTGCTTGTCGTTTAAAATTAATGCATGCGCGACGATGTCTTCTATGCGGAACAGATGCCAAAGCGACCAAGCGAGGGTAGCGTTATGGTTCCCGTCGCCCGATCCAAAGGGCATTTGGTAAAAGGCCGTCGACGGAAACGTTTTTACAATGGATGTAATCTGCTCGAACAAAGAGCCTCGCAATTCAAGAAGAACTTTTATACCCTCAGAAAATGTCGCTTCCTTAGAAATAAGAGTTTGCATTTTTTTATTCTTTTCAGACCATTCCTTGTCCATATTATGCTCCGTTATAAATATTCATTTCATAGAACAGAAAATCTGCCCAGCCTGTATTTTCGTAATACAACTTCTGAATGCCACGAAATTTAAAGCCATATCTTTCGTACATTTTCTGAGCCGGAATATTTGATTTGAGCGCATCGAAGCGAACGGCTTTTTTACCATTTTTGCGGGAAAGCTCAACAGCATCTTCAAGAATTTTCACTCCATACCCCTTTTTTTGATATTCCGGACACACAGCAAGAATGTGCAATGTTGAAACTTCGTCGTTTCTAAGCTCCCGCTCCCACGCAACCGTTTTGTAATCATCATTCTGATGCATGACGATTGCAATCATCCCGACAAGATTTCCGTCGTCAATGTAAAAATACATCTCGTTATTTTCGATGTAAGATTTAAGCATTGCATCGGTTGGATGCTGACCGCAAACCCAGCGGGCATATTCTTCCATGCCGGGTGTATTTTCAATCACATTGATGTACTTTTCTCTTACGAGTTCAAAATCTTTTGCAAGTTCAAGCATCTTTATACTCTCCGATGGATTTATAATCTTTGCTATTCCGTAGACGAGCTTCGCAGGTTTCGCAATCCAGACCGCAGTAAGCTATAAAATCCTTCATGCCAAAATTCTCCCAATCATTTAATACTGGCATTATAAATAATAGCTTTATTAAATACAACGGCTTTCAGATAAGATGCATATTTGTACAGATGAAATACAGTCGGCAAAAAGTAAAAAAACTATAACCCGTCTGCCTTATGACAGACGGGAACTTTCATTACTCTGTCGGAAGCTGAATTTCTGTAAGCCAGTCGTCAACAGAATCCTTATTCCAGATTCCGTCGATGTAACATTCGCGGCTGAAACCTGCGATTTTATAACCGTTTTCTTCGGCATATTTCATAATGAAAGCGTAAGCCTCGCCAATTTGGTTGTAAGCACCTTTATGGAAAATGCTTAAGACTTTTACGGAAGGAAGTTTTTTAAACTTGATATTCTCGCTCTCCTGTCCAAAGTCGGTAACGGCTTCCACATGGCGGATAAGAACGTTGTTTTCCCGATATTCGCCATCCGGGTATTCACAGAATTCGTAGGGCGGTTCTGCACATTTAAGGTTTGGATTGAGCTTTTTGAATTCCTCTCCTATTGCAGGAATTACATGCATCATATCTGAATATTTTGCGCGCGTTCTTTCCTTTAAAAATTGCCTTAATTTCTTCAATCGACAAGTCAAGCTGGCGGTAAGATTTGATTTTTGCCGCCCGCCTCAGCTGGTCTGTCGTGTAAAAGCGGTATCCCGTCCATTCGTCAACGGAAGCAGGAATCAGAAGGCCTTCCTTTTCGTAGAATCTGAGTGCCTTTACAGTCATCTGACAGAGCTTTGAAAACTCACCGATTTTCAGCATAAGATTTCGTCCTCCAACTAATATGAAGTATAAGTTATCCCCTAAGGGGAGAGTCAAGAAAGATTCTAAAATATTCTGAGAAATTTTTTGCGCATTTCATCACTCAATTCATGCATCTTGTCTGAAACGGCTTTTTCTATAGATTTTACTGGCAGTTCTGATTTAAAACCCATTCGTCAAGGAACTTCATCTGCTCTTCTGTATGAAACCAGTGTTCACCGTTTTCCATAACGGTAAGCCGGGCATTATGCTTTTTTGCAAAACTGCTCATAGTTTCATACTGAAAAACGCGCCAATGCTGTTTGCAATCAGAATGATTTGTAATGCTCGCTTTCTGCTGCGAATCCGCCTTTTCCGTGAATGTATAATATTAAATTCATTTTCGTTTTTTCCTTTTAAGTTGTTTAAGTAATTATTTTTCTTTTTCTTCCAGCTTTTTCTGCCTGCGGTTCATCGTTTTGCGTTCTTTTGCATACTCTTTCTGAGCCTCGGAAAACGCCGTAAGAGATTTTGGAATACCACCGACATTTTTTTGTTCGGTCTTTGCAAGCTTTTTGAACCTGATTTTAGTTCTGCCCTCCACAGGCAAAGATGAGAAGAAAAGAATTGTGAATCGGATTTATGGGCAAGAGCGTTTATTACGCTTAATCAGACACAGCTATATTTATAGGTTTCTCCATTCCCCATAGTTCGTACGGATTATTTTTCAATTCATGCTCATAAATTGAAACAACGTCCCAGATATTGAAGAACATCGCCTTGCAACTGCCTATAATTGCTTCTTTAACAAGGCCTTTTTCGTAAGCCATTTTCTGAATCGTGTACCAGGCCTTAATTGGCGGATGACCGCACTCAGTGAACCACTCGCTCGGTGGATAGATTTTATTCACTTCCTCGCTCGAAGCGAACGCATTCTTAATATACTCCGGCGTACAGTCTTCAACATAGTGCATCGCAGTGAGTTTGTAGATGTCCACGCCCAAAAGTAGCGCCATTCCGCCGTTGTGTATGGCGTAATTCAAGCCGCCTTTCGCAGCTTCTTCGCCATGCTTTCCCCAGCCAGCCGTAGCGATAAAGTCCCTGCCGCAAAAAACGCCTGGCATTCTTTTAAATGTGTCGGCGATAATTCCCATGGCCGTTCGCTCGGCTTCCGGCGGAAGGATTTTAATCTTTACAGTAAGACCAAGCCTTTTGTCTTCCTCAGTAAGGGGAAGCTCCTTGGAAAGCCTGAGGGCAGGCATAAAAATGCTTCCTTCGCAAGTGATGATTTCTTTGAGCGTGTCGATTACAGTTTCCGCTCCGCCTTCTAATTTTCCAAAGCTGCCCAGCGAACTGTGGACTTCAAGCGTCATTCCTTCTTTAACGCCAAGCTTAATCAATGCGTCTTTGAATTCTTTCTTTGTCACCATTTTATTCAACCTTTCTCAAAATCCGCAATTCCTTTTTCCTCATGTTTTGTATTACATCTATTCCAGAATATTCCCTTCTGAATACAAAACAGCCTTACCTGACAGGATGATTCTCCCGCCCTTTCGCTCGGCATACAATACGCCAGTCCGTTCGGAAGCCTGATAGCAGACAAGCTTTTCTTTGCCAAGCCGGTCGCACCAGTAAGGAGCAATCATGCAGTGAGCGCTTCCTGTTACCGGGTCTTCCATTAACCCAAGTTCCGGGCAGAAGACGCGGCTCACGCTGTCATATTCCGCGGTGTCGCTCTGAGCGGTTACGGCTATGCAAAGGCCATCGAGTTCCTTTAGCTTTTCCTGACTGGGCTTAAGATTTCGAACCTGCTCCGCATTTTCCAAAACCAGCAGAAGGTCCCGGTCAATGTAGGCTTCTTTTGGGCGCACGCCGAGAGCTTCTTCCATCTTATCCGTCACTTCGATTTTATTGCAGCGGTAAGCAGGGAAGTTCATTTTGAAAAGCTCGCCCTGCTTTTCTACCGTAAGTTCGCCTATTTGTGTTTTAAAAGTGATTTTGTCCGCAGCCTTTTCATAAAAATTGAAGAGGACAAAAGCCGTTCCAAGCGTGGCGTGTCCGCAAAAATCAATCTCAGCGGCGGGAGTGAACCAGCGCAAGTGATATTTTTCGCCCTCTTTTACGGTAAATGCAGTCTCGGAAAAATTGTTTTCCTTTGCGATGTTCTGCATGAGCGAGTCAGAAATCCACTCGTCCAGAACGCAGACCGCCGCCTGGTTTCCGCCAAAAACTTTGTCCGTAAATGCGTCAACAATGTATTGTTTCATTTTGTCTCCTGTTAAAGTTTTTTTGCAGTATTTTTCATCATTTCAATCGCTTCTTCTACGCTGACAGCTTTTGCATAACGCTTTGGCCACATGAACTCGTTGAAGTATTTGTTCATTCGATATCTTCCGCATCCAATACTTTTATTCCATTATCGGAGAGCAGACTTGCAAAAATGCCTCTTCCTTCAATCAGCTTTCCAGAAAAGCTACCGTCGTAAATTTGTTTTACACCGCAGGAAGGGCTTCTTGACTGAAGGATTGCAATCGAGACCTTTTCATCCAGAGCCTTTTTAAGGCAAATCTCAGCCCCACATCTGAATTGTTTATCCTTACAAGCTCCGTCTTTGTCCATGACAAGTCCCTGAACTATCTCGCAAGGCTTTCGGGGTACTGGCAGCCCGCCTTCAAGTTCTGGGCAGACAGGAATTACTTCATGGCCTTTCACATATTCGATGACTTTTTCACTGTAATTGTCACCGCCATTGTATTTGCATTTTTGCCCCAAGAGACATGCACTCACCATAATTTTTTCTGATTTTTCCAATCTCATATAGCGGCTTCGCTCGATAAAACCGCAGCTTTCCCAAAATTTAATTGCAGCCTCGTTCCATGACAGAACTTCGATGTCAATCTTATCTGTTTTTAGCTCTTTTAGCAAAACTTTTAGGGCTGCGCGACCTTTGCCCTGCCTTCTGAAATTTCTGTCGATGTAAAACTGCCTAAGATACATTGGATTTGAAGTGTGTCGCACAAGCGCATAGCCTATTATTTTGTTTTCTTCCATAAAGAAATAGGCAGCGTAATCATTTTCAAGAAAACCATGCATCCGAGCTTTCAATTCTTCAATATTCATCGTATTGTCGCTTTTTTCATCTTCGATGAGCTGCTTGTTTAACTGAGCCAATTCTTCAACGTCCGAAAGCGAACATTTTTTTATCAGCATTTGCCTGGGTCTCCTGAATTAAAAAGTTTTCTGCCTTTCTCATAAGCCGTTTTAAGATTTTTATCCCAGTCTTCTTCGCGTGAGGGCAGCTTCCTTGTCATTCTCGAAAAGAGGACAAAGTCGGATTTTTTTGCGCGGTCAAAAATTCTGTCGTTAATCATGACTTTTTTCATGCTGTCACGAAGATATTCTTGCTCGCTCATGTCTGTCTTAAAGTTCATCTTGTACAAATCGGAAAGAACATACTCGTTTCCCGATTCTTCAATTCCTTTTATGAAAGAATCTTCCGATGGGTGGCAATAAACAACAAACGCTTTCATTTTCATAATCTACTCCTGCTCAAAGCCCCTGTTTCTGTTAACGAGTAACAGGATTTCCGTGGCCAAAATAAATTGTACGCTTGCCAAGCGCATTTATTTTTTTCTGAGTCTTTTTGATGGCGTCAAGGTCGCAATACAAGTGTCCCAGGGCTGGCTTAATCCAGTTGTCCAAAGCGTCTCCGACCAAGAGATGGCTTTCTTCTACATCAACTCCAATCGAGCCTTTTGTGTGTCCGGGAAGTTCCACAATCTTTGCATTTATTCCGTATTCAGAAAGACTGTCGCCTTCCTTTACGTAAATTATATTTTGAGGCCGCTCAACCTTTGTGTTTTTTAAAACTGAAAGTGAAAGCCCCAAGACAAGTTTTCCTACAAGGCCGTATGATTTTAGCGGCTGCTTGTTGTAGTCGTCAAAAAGCTCTTCATCCACTTTGTTGAATGCAACAGGGCAGGAATATCTTCTTGAAAGTTCGGCTGCATTTTCTGCATGGTCAAAGTGGGGGTGTGTAAGGACAATCAGATTTATTTCGTATTTGTCACACTCTTCAATTACCATGTCGAGGGAGGCTTTGCTGCTGGTGTCTACGAGTATTGCATTTTTACCTTCAGCAACTATGTAGCAGTTATCTGTTCCGCCTTTGATTCTTTTTACCGTAATCATTTTTTTCCTCCTTACATTTCAAAATCCGCGCGAACTTCAAAAATGTTGCCACTCGTCTTTAGAATTTCTTTAAGCCGAACGTCCAAATCGCTGTGATTGTCGCGGTAATCTTTTTCACCAAATTCGATGCGGGCTGGGAAGGCGAGGATTTCTTTTTCCAGACTGAACTGCGCGTCTACTCCGGGCTTGTTTCCGCGCGCGTCAAGGCGAATCCATTTTTTTAGCGAGTCGATGTAGACAGTATTCAGCGCGTGGATGATGTAACCGTCGCTCGCGTCGTCGGCGCGAGTCAAACGCTGGTAGCTGATTCCTGCCGGGATTTTATTCGCGCGGAGCAGGGCGGCAAGCAGGCATGATTTTGTCCAGCAGATGCCGGTTTTGTTTTTGAGAACGTCGCTGGCGCTTTTTGAAACCACGGTAAGCCTTGCGTCCCAAGTGTGCGGAATCTCGTCACGTACAAATTTGTAGGCTCTTTCTATGTAGTCAAGAGTGTCAGAAGAGGCGGCTTTCAGTTCGGCTGCTTTTTTTGCAACTAGAGGATTTGTGTAATCAATGCTGTCGGTTTCTTTTAAGTAGTCGGATAAATTTTTCATCATTTCAATCGCCTCATCGACGCTGACCGCTTTTGCGTAACGTTTTGGCCACATGAACTCGTTGAAGTATTTGTAGGCGGTTTCTTTGTCAAAATACGGATTGTCGAAAGTTGAATTCGCATAGGCCGGAATTATAATCTTAAAGCCTTGCTCAAAGCCGCATTTTACGGTCGCGTCCATGCAATAGTCCGTGGAAACGCCTATCGTGATAATTTCCATTTCATTCTTTGACTTTAGGTATTCGGAAAGTCCAGTCATCGGATGAAAGGCGCTGTTCACGTTTTTTTCAAACCGTTTTTCACCGGGTTGGGGCGCAAACTCATCGAAGATTTCATAGTTCGGAGTTTCTTTATCCAGGTCTGCGCCTGGCCCGTCATCATGCTGAACATAGCAAACCTCAACGCCATTTTTGCGAGCTTCCGCAATCAGTCGTTTGATGTTTTCTTTCACAGTCTCAAAAGCATAAAGTTTTTCGTTAAAACAGCCTCTTTGTGTGTCCACTACCAATAAAATCATTTTGCCTCCGTAAAGTCTAATTCAGATTAAAGCGCCCAAATTTGAGCCCATTCTCTGTCGCTTCAATCAAAAGAAATGACGCGCCTTCCAAGCCTGCCGCCGAAACCGACACTACGTTTCCGTTTTCAAAATTCTGATGCGAATGGCCGACTACAACAAGGTCATATTTGGTTACTTCCTTGCTTTTGCATGCGGTGTCAAAGATTCCGTTTTTTAAGCTTGATAATTGCAAGAATGGATACGGCGCGTCAACGTCTGAAAATAAAAAATGCGAGAAACGCATTTTGTGGCCAAAAGCTTCTTCTTCGTAAAAGAGCGGCATTTGCCTGATGAATTCCATTTGACCATCAGAAATCTTCTTTCTCATTCCGTCATAATATTTTCTCAGATATTCAACATCCGGGTCGATGTCAACTCCATGTTCAAGGTAAAGCTCGCAATTTCCCTTAAGGCAGATTGCGCCGCTGTTTTTAAGAAGCTCAAGACATTCAATTTCTTCGTTTCCGCGCTGAAAAATGTCGCCCAAAAAGATAACTTTGTCCACCTTTTTATTATTGATTTGTTCAAGAACGGACTTCAATGCTTTAAGATTTCCGTGAACGTCTGTAAACACTGCAATTTTCATTTTTTACCCTTCCCGCAAATTCACTTCACAATTTCATACTTAAGCCTTAAATATGAATCCTTCAAAACCTTGCATTCGACAAGCTTCATCACTCCAAGTTTTGAAAGTTCGTTTTCGCTCATCAAAGACTTTCCGTCGATTAAAGTGGCAGTGTCTTTTCCGCCGACTAAAACTGGGGCCACTACAAGGTCCACAAAGTCAAAGAGCTTTTCGCGCAAGAAAAGGCCGTTCACCGTTCCGCCCGACTGGATTGTAAGGCGCTCGCAGGCGAAGTTTTTATAAAGCCATTCAAGGCCTTCCTTTAAGTCAAGCTTTTCCTGGTAAAAAATGTGAAGGTTCTTTTCCTTCACTCCGTAGGCCGGATGCTTTTTGTTCGAGGTGAAAAGAACGAATTCTTTTGAGCGGGCGCAAAAATACCGCGCGCCATGCTCGGTCAAATGCGTGTTGTCCAAAAGGACAAAGGACACTGGCGTTTTTTGCGGAAAGGGTTTTTCGTTTGCGCCCATTTTTTCCTGCACGCGGCCTGTGTTAAAGCTCCACAAGTCCGTCGTCTGCTCTATTTCGTAGTATTGTCCTACGCCTTCCTTGAGTCCTGGGATTTTCGGAAAGTCCTTGTCCACGTCAAGCGCGTCGCTGGCTCCTGTGCTGATTTTTCCGTCAACGCTCATCAGCATAAAAAGAGTTGTAGTTGGTCGCATCATTTTTTCTCCTCTGATTTTTATATTTCAAAATCCGCGCGAACTTCAAGGATGTTGCCGCTCGTCTTTAGAATGTCTTTGATTAAATCAAAGACATGACATAAATCTGGCAGGGGTTTTCTTCGCCCCAGATTTCTTTTATGACTTCCAATTCCTTAAAGCCGCAGGACTGGTAAAAACGGTTGGTGATGTCATAATCTGGATACACGCCCATCTGAACGGTTTTTACCTGCATAAAAGAATAGCCTTTTTCTGTCGCGATTTTCTTTGCCGCTTCAAAAAGTTTTCTTCCAAGTCCCTTGCGGTGGAACTCTTTTTTCACTCCCATCACCGCAAGCTCAACAGTGTCTTTGCCGGTCTCTTTGAGGCAGAGAAAGCCTGAATATTCATCCTTTTCTTTTGCGGCAAGGAAAGTCCATTCCGCGCAGTCTAAAATGTATTTTTCTCGGCTCTCGTTCACTTCAAACCAGTCGCGCAAGCCTTCAAGAATTTTTCTTGCTATTGCCTGTTTTGTTGCGGGGTCCTTTATCTGTTCAATCGTTTGGCAAGATGTCGCCATTGTTTCCCTCACTCAAAAAGATTCGCGCCTTTTTCATACGCAGCTTTTAGATTTTTGTCCCAGTCTTCTTCACGCGAGGCAAGCTCCCTTGACATTCCTGGAAAGATGACAAAGTCGGATTTTGTTGCGCGGTCAAAAATTCTGTCGCCTATCATGACTTTTTTCATGCTGTCCAGAAGTCCGAATTTTTCAAGCCGTTCCATTGTGTTGCCCGCCGTCACAAGGAAGAGGGCTTTGTCCAGAACTTTCATCGTCCGTTTTTCGCCGTAAGCAAAGCCGTGAGACCAAACTCTGTCAAACCATCCAACAAGTTTCGCCGGAGCTTCCGTCCAAAAAACCGGATAGATAAAGACGATCGCGTCAGATGAATTTATTTTCGACTGCTCGGCCGCCACGTCTTTGGCTACGTCCGGCGTCTTCCTGTAATTCGCGTCGCGCAGATATTCTTGCTCGCTCATGTCAGTCCTAAAATTCATCTTGTACAAATCGGAAAGAACATAGTCGTTCCCAGAGTCTTCGATTCCCTTTATGAATGAATCCCTTACATGGCGCGTAAAAGAATCTTCCGATGGATGGCAGTAAACAATAAATGCTTTCATTTTTTTCTTTCCTATGTTCTATCTACAAATCCTTCATATAAAGAACTTCGTCCTCAACAACTTTTCCCATCACAGTCTTGGTGAAGGCTTTTACAAATTTCATGCCGTTGCGCTCGGCCACATGACGGCTGGGAAGGTTGTCGGACTTCATGTATGAAATGATTTTTTTCATGCCGCGTTCTTTGGCGAATCGCGCGCAAGCCTTCGCGGCTTCGGTCGCGTATCCCATGCCTCGGAACTCTTTGCGCAAGTGGTAGCCGATTTCCGGGAGCAAATCATTTTCAACCTGCTGCATCGTGATTCCGCAGTCACCAATCATTTCTCCGCTTTCTTTAAGGCAGACAGCCCAGAGTCCGAATCCGTATTTTTGGTAATTGTCAATGTTCCACTTTATCCAGTTTTCAACTTCTTCCCGTGAAAAAGGGTGCGGATAAAATTTCATCGATTCTGGGTCGCTCATGACAAGCGCGAGCGTGTCCGTGTCTTCGAGCGTCATCTCGCGAAAAAAAAGCCGTTCCGTTTCAAAAAGCATATTGTTCCTCCAGTTTTTTTTTACATTGCTTCGCTAAGCGAAAGCGGCTTTTTTGGCGGCTCGTTTGAACTTCCGATTTCTTTTACGTACCAAAGGATTCCGCGCCATTTGCCCATTTTAAAGCCGGCGCTCTCAAAATGCCCGGCTTCCTTAAAGCCAAGCTTTTTGTGCAGGGCGACGCTCGCTTGGTTTGTGTCGACCAAAACGCCGTAAATGTAGCGGTAGCCTTGCAAGGCAAGCAGCCGGGCGAATTCTTTGTAAAGCGCCGTCGCGATTCCTTGCCGTCTTGGCGCGTCCTCGGCCAGCATTATCGTCCACTCAACGTTCCACTGGTAGGCGTCGTGCGGCCTTAGCGGCGAGCCGCATGCGTAGCCAAGAATTTTTTTGTCCGCGCCTTCCGCGACAAGGAAGGGGTATTTTTCTAGCGTCTCGGCGATTTTCTTTCGGTAATGATCGACGCTGGGGTTTTCGACGGTAAAGGTCACGTAGTCAAGCGGAACGTAGGAGCCGTAAATGTCGTGAACCGCTTGCGCGTCGCCTTCTGTCGCAAGCCTTATTTTAAATTCCGCTTTTGCCGTTCCCCGCAAATTGTCAAGCGCGTCCTGATTGTGCATCGTTATCATTTTGAGTGTTCCGCAAGTGTTGAGCTTGTCGCAGTCCGCGCAAGTGTCAAACTTCTTCGCCATGACGCATTTTCTAATCGAGCAAAGATACTGGCAGTAGTCGGTCTTTATTCCGTTTGTCCGGCAGCCCTCGCAATTAATCATTTGCGGCGTGATTTTAACCTTGTTAAAGTCCGACCATTTTTTCGCGACGCTTTCGCGGAGGGCGTCGTCATTGTTGATTGTGGCGATCCGCGCTTCGCAAGTCTCGCAGTCCAAGCCGCAGCAAGCGATAAACTCTTTCATTTTTTTCCTCCTAGTCGCCAAAGACCGGCGACTTTTTGTAAATCCTCACAAACTTTCCAAAGTTAATCGCAAAGCGGACGGCTTCGTCGGCGATTACCGCAAGGAAAACTCCGACGATTCCAAGCCCAAGCGTGTAGACAAAGAAGCAGGCGCACGCGATTACAAAGACCGTTCCAAAAATCTGCGTGAAGAACATCCATCTTGTGTCGCCGCTTCCGCGAATCGCGCTTCCGATGATTATGTTCCCCGACTTTGAAATCAAGTTTACCGAAATCAAAAGCAAGTAAATGCCGCTTGTCGCGATGATTCCCCTGTCCTTTGTAAAGACCGAGATGATCCACCTTGGACACAAAAGCGAAGCCAAAATCATCGCCAGCGTCACGACAAGGCTTAGAACGTAAGCTGCCGCGCACACTCCCTTAAACTGCTTTCTGTCGCTCTGGCCCACCGCCTCGGAAGCCAGCGTCAACGTTCCGCTTCCCAAAGAGCCGATGATTACGACGGCCAAAACTTCCACGCCAAAGATGATGGAATAAATGCCGGCCGCAAGCTCGTTGATAGAGTTGAGAATGCGGATGATCGCCAAGTTGCCAAAGTTCCAGCAAAAGTCTTCCAAGGCGGTGTTGATTCCAAGCCGCGCCGAATGCAAGTAGCTTGAGAACTTCGCTCTTCTTACCGCCTGCATGCTTGGGCGAGTGTTCAGCTTTCCGCTCCTAAAGTACGCGAACATAAGGTACATGCCGCCCAAGTATTCGGCGATGGTCGTTCCAAGAGCGGCGCCCTTGATTCCCATCGACGGAAAGCCGAGGTTTCCAAAAATCAAAACCCAGTCCAAGAAAATGTTAAAGGACGAACGCAAAACGCTCCAAATCGCCAAGTGCTTTGTGTGGTTTGACGTTTGGAAAATCACCGTCCAGCTGCAGCCCATTCCCAGCACTAAAAAAATCGGCGAAGAATAGCGCGTGTAGTCGGCGCACATTCCGATCAAATTGTCGGACACTCCCATCAGCCTAAAGACCGGCTTTGAGCCAAAGAACCAAAGCAAAAAGAGCGCGAACGGAAGAATGTGGCAGTACTTTAGAAGCGCGCCGGAATACTCTTCCTTTTTCTTGTCGTCCTTCGCTCCGACGCTTTGGCTTATCAAAATAGAAGCGCCTGTGGCGATCGAAAAGCAAACCGACATCGTGGTCCATAGCGGCGAGGTTGTGTTTCCCAAAACCGCCATGTACAAGGTGTTGGCCTGCCCCAAGAAAATGCGGTCGATCAGCATTTGGACTTGGTTTATGATGTTGCTCAAAATCAGCGGAACCGCGATAGCGAGCAAACGAGTAAAGTAAGTTCTGTAATTTTGAAACTTCCCATTCATATTTTTTCTCCTCCAAGGGGTGACAAAAGGCATTGTATACAATGCGGCTTATAATGAAAACAACTTTTATACAAGATGCAAGTTTAAGGCGATGAGATGCGCATAATATCCGTATGGCGCTTTGCATCGGAAATTATCCACTTGTCCGCTTACGCGGACTGGCAATGCACGTTTTATGAAAGGCGCTCCTTAAAAATTGGCGCGTACTTGCGGCTCACCAAAACTTCCTCGCCGTTTGCCATCTTGGCGTAAAGGCGGCTGTTAAGGGCCGTTCGCACGGATTGAATCTTGCGCAAGTTCACAAGATGCGATTTTGACACGCGCATGATTCCCGCCGCGCTAGAAAGCGTTTCCACTTGGTACAAACGCTGGCGCACTTGGAAAATTTCCTTTTCGGTGTAAGCGAACACTTGCTCCGCGTCCGCCTCAAAGTAAAGAATTTCGGCGATGGGAATTTGCGCGCGGCGGTTTTGGTCGCCAAAGGCCTCGATGGTTGAATCCCTCGCGCCGCTTTCCGCCCCGCCGCTGCCCGCGTTCTGCGCGCCGGGATTGGCGGCCGCTTCCCGCAGCTTTTTGTTCAAGCGCTCGGACTCCGCCTTTTCCAGCAAGTATGCGACTGAATACGAAAGAACGTCAAAAAGCGCCGTCAGCGCGGCGACCACGACAAGGCCGGTTTTTCTCAAAAAGTCTCCCGCCAAAAAGTTCGCCGTCCAAACGCAAGCCGCTTCCAAGACAACGAGCTCCACGGAACGCTGGACAATCACTTGCGGAATCGACATGTTTTCTATCAAATAAACCGGCAAACAAGGAACCATGCAAAGCGCGCCCAGGACGAGCGGAATGAAAAAATAGGCGTAAGAAATCGACGCTTCCCTGGCGAAAATCGTTCCGACAATCGCGAACGAAAGGACGCATTCCACTTGAACAAAAAAGAGATCCCTAAAAAATGCTGAAATATTTACGTTTTTCTTCATTATAATGCCGTTCGGACAATATATCGCGCGGGCTTTTTCCTGTCAACAATAATTGAATTTTTAGGAAGAAAAATTATTTTAAAAATCTCAAAAAGTATTGTAGAATGAAGGCGGAGGTTCCCCAGGTTTTCCATTGGCTCGGAAAAGTTTCCGGCGCGGGAACGGCTCCTGGAATCGCCTTTAGCCCCATGCGCTTTCCGATTATCATCGCCATGCTGGCGGGCCGCGTCGTAAGAATGCTTTTGTGCATGGTCTTTTTCTATTATTTTTGGGAACGCGGGCAAAGAGGAAGAGTAGTAACGTAATTTCTGCCAAAAAACACACGGAAAATTTTTTAAAAAAATTTCAAAAAAAGCGCGCTTTTCTCTTGACAGTTTTTGCGGAAAGCGCTACATTCTCTTTTACCGCTCTCCACAAGGGCGGCGTTCTTTGGAATCAGCAGGGAAGGGAAGAAAACGGTAAGGAAAGCGGAAGTCGGACTAAGTCCGAAATTCATTTATCCTATCAATTTTCGAAGAAATCGATAATTTTGCTAGGGTTCAATTTATTTGTGAAGATTCTTAGGCCTTCGGGCCTTGGATACAATCACGGAGAGTTTGATCCTGGCTCAGAACGAACGCTGGCGGCGCGTCTTAAGCATGCAAGTCGAGCGGGATCCGGGGGCTTGCTCCCGGTGAGAGCGGCGGACTGGCGAGGAACGCGTGGGCGACGCGCCCTCCGGAGGGGGACAGCCCGTGGAAACACGGGGTAATACCCCATGGCATGGTTGGCTTGGAGGCCAACCATCAAAGGAGCTTCGGCTCCGCCGGGGGAGCGGCCCGCGACCCATCAGCTAGTTGGCGGGGCAAGGGCCCACCAAGGCTACGACGGGTATCCGGCCTGAGAGGGCGAACGGACGCATTGGGACTGAGATACGGCCCAGACTCCTACGGGAGGCAGCAGCTAAGAATATTCCGCAATGGGCGAAAGCCTGACGGAGCGACGCCGCGTGCACGATGGAGGCCGGAAGGTTGTAAAGTGCTTTTATGACGGAGGAAGAAGCCGGGGAGGAAACGCCCCGGCGGCGACGGTACGCCATGAATAAGGGGCGGCTAATTACGTGCCAGCAGCCGCGGTAACACGTAAGCCCCGAGCGTTGTTCGGAATTATTGGGCGTAAAGGGCGCGCAGGCGGCCGAGCAAGTCTGGAGTGAAATCCCCGGGCCCAACCCGGGAACTGCTTTGGAAACTGCTTGGCTGGAGTCGCCGAAGGGAAGCCGGAATTCCTGGTGTAGGGGTGAAATCTGTAGATATCAGGAAGAACACCGATGGCGAAGGCAGGCTTCCGGCGGACGACTGACGCTGAGGCGCGAAGGCGCGGGGAGCAAACAGGATTAGATACCCTGGTAGTCCGCGCAGTCAACGATGCACACCGGGCGTCCGGACATGAGTCTGGGTGCCGTAGCGAACGCGTTAAGTGTGCCGCCTGGGGAGTATGCCCGCAAGGGTGAAACTCAAAGGAATTGACGGGGGCCCGCACAAGCGGTGGAGCATGTGGTTTAATTCGATGGTACGCGAGGAACCTTACCTGGGTTTGACATGCACAGGAATGATATAGAGATATGTCAGCGCAGCAATGCGCCTGTGAACAGGTGCTGCATGGCTGTCGTCAGCTCGTGCCGTGAGGTGTTGGGTTAAGTCCCGCAACGAGCGCAACCCCTACCGTCTGTTGCCATCGGGTGATGCCGGGCACTCAGGCGGAACTGCCGGCGACAAGCCGGAGGAAGGCGGGGACGACGTCAAGTCATCATGGCCCTTATGTCCAGGGCTACACACGTGCTACAATGGCCGCCACAGAGCGGAGCGAAGCGGCGACGCGGAGCGAAGCGCAAAAAAGCGGCCTCAGTCCGGATCGGAGTCTGAAACCCGACTCCGTGAAGTTGGAATCGCTAGTAATCGCGCATCAGCACGGCGCGGTGAATACGTTCCCGGGCCTTGTACACACCGCCCGTCACACCATCCGAGTGGAGTGCGCCCGAAGCCGGCAGTCCAACCGCAAGGAGGACGCTGTCGAAGGCTCGCTTCGTGAGGGGGGTGAAGTCGTAACAAGGTAGTCGTACCGGAAGGTGCGGCTGGATCACCTCCTTTCTCAGAGAAAGGCAAGCAGCTGGTGTACAGCTGAAGTCCGCTTTCCGGAAAATCCGTTTTCTTCCCTCCCGCCGCTTTCAAGGAGCCGGGAGATGGAGCCTCCCCGAACGAAAGGGGATATAGCTCAGCTGGCTAGAGCACCGGCTTTGCAAGCCGGGGGTCAGGGGTTCAAACCCCCTTATCTCCAATAAAAGGCGCCTTTTTTGGGGCGCGCGTTCTTTGACACGACTAGGGAAGGGAAGACAAACAAGAAGCGAAGAAGAAGGCCTTCCGCGAAACGCTATAAATAAGCTTGACGGCGCGGAAGGGACAATATGGTCAAGCGAGAACAGGTCCACGGCGGATGCCTTGGAGCCGCTCGGCGAAGAAGGGCGCGGCAGGCTGCGAAAAGCCCGGGGGAGGAGCGAACGTCCGCTGATCCCGGGGTTCCCGAATGGGGCAACCCAACGGAAGCGATTCCGTTATCCGAACGCCTGAACAAAATAGGGCGCGGAAGCCACACTGCGTGAAGTGAACCATCTAAGTAACGCGGGAAGAGAAATCAAGAGAGATTCCCCAAGTAGCGGCGAGCGAACGGGGAGGAGCCTAAACCGCATTAGCGGGGTTGCAGGGCCGCGCGGGGATGACCCGCGGAGTTGAGGAGAAAACTTCAGGGAAGGAGAACGCGCCGGACAGCGCGGCCGGAGAGGGTGACAGCCCCGTATCCGAATTCCTGGAGTCTCCGTGGCGCGGTTCCTAAGTAGGGCGGGGCACGTGAAACCCTGTCCGAATCCGGGTCGACCACGATCCAAGGCTAAATACGGGCGGCTACCGATAGCGCATAGTACCGTGAGGGAAAGGTGAAAAGAACCCCGGCGAGGGGAGTGAAACAGAACCTGAAACCGCGGACCTTCAAGATGCCGCGGCGCGCGAGCGTTGCGGCGTGTCTTTTGTAGAATAAACCTGCGAGTTGCGGTATGCGGCGAGGCTAAGGGATAGGAGTCCCGGAGCCGGAGCGAAAGCGAGTCCGAAACGGGCGAAACAGTCGCATGGCGCAGACCCGAAGCCAAGGTGATCTTGCCACGGGCAGGCTGAAACGGGGGTGACACCCCGCGGAGGGCCGAACGGTAATCTGTTAAAAAAGGTAGCGATGACCCGCGGCAAGGAGTGAAAGGCTAAACAAACCTGGAGATAGCTGGCTCTCCCCGAAATGCCTTTAGGGACAGCCTCATGGAAAGTTCGCGGAGGTAGAGCGCTGGATGGACGAGGGGGCGTCAAAACCTACCGAAGCCAATCAAACTCCGAATGCCGCGAACCAGCCCATGGGAGTGAGACTGCGAGCTCTAAGGTCCGCAGTCGAGAGGGAAACAGCCCGGACCGGCGGTTAAGGCCCCAAAGCCGCGCTAAGTGTGAAATGAAGTGGGGATGCAAGGACAGCCAGGAGGTTGGCTCAGAAGCAGCCATTCCTTGAAAGAGTGCGTAACAGCTCACTGGTCGAGCACCCCCGCGCAGACAATGTAACGGGGCTAAGCGCGGCGCCGAAACCCCGGATTCATCCCTTAAGGGATGACTGGTAGGGGAGCGTTGGACCAACCCATGAAGGGGGACCCGCGAGGGCCCCTGGAGGAAGTCCAAGAGAGAATGCAGGCATAAGTAACGAAAAGACGGGTGAAATCCCCGTCCGCCGAAAGCCTAAGGTTTCCAGGGCAAGGGCAATCCGCCCTGGGTAAGTCGGCCCCTAAGCTCAGGCTGAAAAGCGTAGGCGACGGGAATCCGGTCCACATTCCGGAACCCGTCCAGTTTCTATCGGAGCGACGCGTGAGGAGAATTCCGGCGGGAGAACGGTAGTTCCCGTCCAAGCGTCCGACCCGACGAGGCCGGGGTCAAAAGACCGGCCGAGGGAAGGCGTTACGGCGAGGCCCCTTTAGGGGGGAGGAAGCGGAAGGATTCATGGCGCCGGGAAAGAGCTCCTAGGCTAGGCTGGACGGACCGTACCGCAAACCGACACAGGTAGGCGGGATGAGTAATCTAAGGCGCACGAGAGAACCCGCGCTAAGGAACTCGGCAAAATGCGCACGTAACTTCGGGAGAAGTGCGGCCCGCGTTTGAAAGAATTGCGGGCCTCAGAAAGCGGGCCCAGGCGACTGTTTATCAAAAACACAGCCATCTGCGAACCAGCGATGGGACGTATAGGTGGTGACACCTGCCCGGTGCCGGAAGGTTAAGGGGAGAGGTTAGCCGCAAGGCGAAGCTTTGAACCGAAGCCCCGGTAAACGGCGGCCGTAACTATAACGGTCCTAAGGTAGCGAAATTCCTTGTCGGGTAAGTTCCGACCCGCACGAATGGTGTAACGATTCTGGGCGCTGTCTCAGCGCGGGACTCGGTGAAATTTATGTTCCGGTAAAGAAGCCGGATAGCCGCAATTAGACGGAAAGACCCCGTGAACCTTCACCGCAACTTAGCGTTGGGATCCTATCCGCCATGTGTAGGATAGCCGGGAGGCAGCGAGGCGCGGGCGTCAGCTTGCGCGGAGCCGTCGGTGAAATACCGGCCTTGGCGAATGGGATTTCTAACCGAACCCGCGAATCCGGGTCCGGGACAACGCTAGGCGGGCGGTTTGACTGGGGCGGTCGCCTCCCAAATTGTAACGGAGGCGCGCGAAGGTCCCCTCACCCCGATTGGAAACCGGGGCGCGAGTGTAAAGGCACAAGGGGGCTTGACTGAGAGCGGGACATCGCGATCAGGCGCGAAAGCGGGTCTTAGTGATCTGGCGGTGCCGAGTGGAAGGGCCGTCACTTAACGGACAAAAGGTACTCCGGGGATAACAGGCTGATTTTCCCCAAGAGTTCACATCGACGGGAAAGTTTGGCACCTCGATGTCGGCTCATCGCATCCTGGGGCTGGAGCAGGTCCCAAGGGTTTGGCTGTTCGCCAATCAAAGCGGTACGTGAGCTGGGTTCAGAACGTCGCGAGACAGTTCGGTCCCTATCTGTTGCGGGCGTTGGATGTCTGTGGGGGTCTGCCTTTAGTACGAGAGGACCGAGGTGGACGGACCTCTGGCTTGCCGGTTGTGCCGCCAGGCGCAGGTGCCGGGTAACTAAGTCCGGGAGGGATAACCGCTGAAAGCATCTAAGCGGGAAGCCCGCCCCGAGATTAGACATCACTGCGGCCACGAGCCGCCCGAAGGCCCCTGGGAGAACACCAGGTTGATAGGACGCAGGTATAAGCGCGGCGACGCGCTCAGCCGAGCGTTACTAATAGGCCGCGAGGCTTGGCCATATTGCCGCTTCCCCCGGACGGGGAGCGCGGAGCTTTCTTCCTTGTGTATCTTGAGCGCGTTTGTCGGGTAACCCCTCGGGGCGGCCGGCGGCGCGGAGTTAGTCAGGCGTTTTAATGCCGGTGGCCATGACGGAGAGGCAATACCCGTTCCCATCCCGAACACGGAAGTCAAGCTCTCTGGTGCCGATGATACTGGGTCCGTCCCGGGAAAGTAGGTAGCCGCCGGCTTTTTTTTCTTTAAATCTTTTTCCCTTTTTAAACCTGTCTTGACAGTGTTAATGGAATCTTGTTAAAATCAATCATTATGAAGAAATTTTTAGAATCAACTTTATTTATTACAATTATTTCGGTTATGCTTTCTGGCGTGCTTGTGTCATGCCGTGAGAAAAAGCCGCTTGTGCTTTCAACTCCTGTCGCAGAATCCGTGGAGGAGAGAAAAGAGGAGTCTTCAGTGTCTGAGCCGGTAGTGGAGCAGCCGAAAACTGAGAATGAGACTCAAGCCGTCAAGGATGAGCCTGCACCAAAGGAAGAGAAGTCCAAGGAGCCCAGAGTAAGCATTTCAAAGGTGGATTTAAAACTGTTCAGTCCGTTTGACTATGCGGCGGAGAATACGGGCAGTTATGGCCCTGGAAATCCTATGGGGACGCTGTATGAGTATCCAGAGTTTTGTGTCGTGGGATGGTCGAAGGACGGAAAGGTTGCTATTGCGAGCTGTGTTGCGGTGGAAGGACGTGGCGGCGAGACTGCGACATTCTATGTTCAGGATCTAGTGAGTGATGAGATTCTTTGGACCGAGAGCTTTGATTCTGAGGATGCCGCTTCTACGGAGGGATTTTTCAACTATTGCATCAAGACTTATGCCGCGAAAATAGACTCTGTTCTGGAAAAGTATGACATCCAGCTTTTGAACTCCAAATTCCTTGCGCTTCCTGTTGAAAGCAACGGTGCAAAAATTGAGTTTGCGGCCATTCAGAAGAGAACGAATGATGAAGAGGAATTCATCCCGGAGATGAATTATTCAATCAAGGCGACAAAAAATGGTGCGTCAAAAACCGTGGTGGAGAAAAAATCAGTGCAGGCCTATGAAATTTATTGGTGCTGCGACATGATGAGTCCCAGGGAAGACAGGGCGATGCTCATTTATGCGGAGAGAGTCATGGCGTTTGAGGGAGCCGGCCTCAGGTATCATATTGCGGGATGCGACCTCAACAAGGGATTCAAGAAATAATCCTGGGGTAGAAAAAATCCGCCAAAATGGTAAAAAAATCAATTTGGGTGTTGAATAAAACCGATTTTTTTGCTATATTATATAGAAGATTTTGAAAAGGAAAGGACTGTTATGATATCAACAAATGAAATCAAAGTGGGATCAGCATTCATTTTTGAGGGAGCTCCTTTTATCGTCCAGAAGAAGCTTCGTCAGAAGGGTGGCCGCCAGGGAATTACAGTTTGGCTTCGTGTAAAGAACATTGTAACGGGCAGCACTCAGGACCTTGGAATTGATGCCGGTGAAAAGTTTGAGGAAGTTGAGCTTACGGAACAGACTGTGCGTCTTTCTTATCTTGATGGTGATGAGTATGTGTTCCAGGATCAGACCACTTGGGATGAAGTTCGTCTGAGCAAGGAAGACCTCGGAGATAACGCAGGTTATATTTCTCCTGATGATGATTTTGACGTAAACATTACTTTCTACGAAGGAAAGGCTGTTGGTGTAAATCTTCCGATCAAGGTTGTCCGCACAATCACTTACTGCGAGCCCGGAATCAAGGGAGATACATCTGGAAAGTCTCTGAAGCCCGCTACTTTGGACACTGGAGCTGAAATCCGCGTTCCTCTGTTCTGCAATACCGATGACCGCATTGTTATTGATACTCGCGAGGGAACCTTCGTGGAGCGTGCAAAGGACAAATAATCAGTTTCGTGCTGATTGAATATATGCCCGGGGCTTTTGTTTCGGGCACAAATCTGATCCACTAGCTCACTTGGATAGAGCGACAGCCTCCTAAGCTGTAGGTAGCGCGTTCGACTCGCGCGTGGGTCAAACAACCCTCCGTATTGAACGATGCGGGGGGTATTTTTTTTTACTTTGGGAAATACGACTTTAAGGAGTTATATATGAAATCATATTTCGATTTAAAAGGTCAGGTTGCAATCGTAACCGGCTGTTCAACAGGTCTTGGCGTTCAGATGGCAAAGGCCCTGGCAAATCAGGGTGCAAACATTGTTGCCATAGCACGCAGACAGGAAATGATAGAGGCTGTTGCCAAGGAAATCAAGGACACTTATGGTGTTGAAACCATGGCAATCAAGTGTGACATCACCGACACTGCTGTTGTGGATTCAGCAATAGATAAGGTTATGGCAAAGTTCGGACGCATCGATATCGTCATCAACAATGCCGGAACAGGTGCCGTTGCCCCCGCTGAGGATATCTCTGACGATCAGTTCAACAACGAGATGAACATAGACCTCTTTGGTACGTTCAGGGTAGCACGTGCCGCCGCCAAGAAAGCCATGATTCCTGCAAAATACGGCCGCATCATCAACATTTCCTCAATGTACGGTCTTGTGGGAAACAAAATTGCAGGTTCCGCTCCATATCATGCCGCAAAGGGTGGTGTAGTCAACCTTACTCGTGCCCTTGCCGCCGAATGGGGAAAATACAACATCACGGTAAACGCAATCTGCCCTGGATATTTTTACACGGATCTTACAAGGGAAACTTTGGATTCAGATTTCTTCCAGCAGAACGCAAAGACAATGATTCCTGAGGAACGCTATGGAAAAGAGGGTGAGCTTGATACTGCAACCATCTTCCTTGCAGCCCCGGATTCAGCATATGTTACAGGCGTGGCCCTGCCAGTTGACGGCGGGTATACTGCGATGTAATCGTGCAATGTAAATTGGTTATTGTTCCAAAATCAAGTCGGTGACGGTTGCCTTGGTAATTGTTACCAGGTCGTTTGGGGAAAGTACAAGCTGCTCTCCCCGAACACCGGCACTGATGCATATCTTTTCAAACTGAAGGGCGCTCTGGTCAATGAAAGTCCGGTATGTCCTTTTCATTCCGATGGGGGAACATCCTCCCCTGACATATCCGGTCAATGCCAAAAGTTCGTCCTGCTTTACGGGACTTACTTCCTTTGCCCCACATGCGGTTCTTGCTTTTTTAAGGTTTATTTCGTGAATTGCGCTCTGACAGAAAACAACGACTTCCTTGCTTTCCGTCCTCATTACGATTGTTTTAAAAACAGTGGCGGCGTCAATCCCCAGTTTTTGGGCAGTTTTTTCCGCTGCTCCCCGTTCCAGTTCATGCTCGCCGTCATCGTCGTATTCGCGGCATTCATAGGCGATTTTTGCACCGTCCAGAATCCGCATGGCATTTGTTTTTTTCATTTTATTTCTTTGCAAGAGGTGCGCTTGAGTTCACGATGTAAGTTCCAGCTTCTGCAAACAATGCGATTCCATCAACCTGCTTTTTCCAGTATGATGCCTCATCCTTTGTCGAATATGGACCTACGCGTACACGGTAATAGAGTGTTCCGTTTGAATCGTATGTAAACACTTCGCACTGTATCTTGTTTTCGTCCAGGAGGCTGCGTGCTTCCTCTGCCTTGTTCTTGCTTGAGTAAGATGCTGCCTGAACCCAGTATCTGTCCGGGATGCCTGTTGTTGTCTTGGTCTCGGCCTTTTTCTCTGCCACCTTTGTTTCGGTTTTCTTTGCAGTAGTGGTCGGTGTACTTTTCTTTGAGGTGCTTTCGTCAAGGGTTTTTGCTGTTTTTGCAGTTTCCTTGTTCTTTATTGCGTTTTCTCCAGCCTTGTTCGTGGCCTTTACATTGTTTGATGAATAGGCGTTGGTGTATGAGCTGAAGTCAAATGTCGTTGTAGTGCTTCCGTTGGCGTTTATTGTTTCTGTGCTTTCCGGAACATATACGTTTGTCGGACCGTTTGCAATTACGGTAAGGTTGTCGGTTTGAGCGATGGCATTGTCATTTGCCGTAACCGTGGGTGTTCCTTCCTTAGGACTTGAAAGGCCTTCCCTGATTCCAGGCTCCTTTACCTCATCATCATTTGCAACTACGCCCTGTGTATAAGTTGGCTCTGGTTCCTTGACTGCAGGTTTTGCAGAAGTTGAAGGTGACATCCAGATGGAAGATGTATCTTTTAAGCTGGTGGCGGTGACATTTTTGTTATTTCCTCTGCCACTCATAAGGTAGGCAAAGGTGAAAACAGCACAAAGGAAGAGTCCTGCTGCAATTAAAATCCACAATGTTCTTTTCTGTTCCATTCTTTTATCCCCGGCCGGCTCGTGTAAAGGAATTTTTCAATCTTTTTTTCAAGACTTTTCCCGGAGCCGATATTCCATACTCTTACAATATCGGCATTTAAAGCCTTGTATTTAGCAAAAAGATTCCTTTGACTGGCAAAGCGCTGGAGGATATGGCGTGTGGAAAGCCCATCCCTTTTTCTGGCCCTTATGAATCTGATGATTCCTGGAGCGTCGATGAACAGGATTTTATCCATTTTTTGCAATAAATCGGGGATTTTATAAAGAACCGTTGCATGAAGAACTGTGTCCCTGCCGTTGTTTGCGGCAATAAAGTCCTCCATGTATTTTGTGATGTAGGGGTAGACGATGTTTTCCTGCCGTTTAAGCAGTTCCGGATCAGAGAACACAATGGATGCCAGGGCACGCCTGTCTATTTTTTTATCAGGGGTCTCAAGGTGAATGTTTTTTTCACCTGCGATAGAGGAGAATTCACCTAGGATTTTGTCCCTGCATGCATCAACCGCCTCGTGTGCGACTGTATCTGCGTCTATGCCTGTAAATCCCTTTTTCTCCAGAATAGCCGCCGCAAGGTTTTTCCCTGCCGCCATTGGCCCCGTCACGCACAGAATCAATGGAATTCCCCCCAGTTGCTTCCGCTTTCCATGCTTACCCTCAGGGGAACATTCAGCTTTATGGCTCCTTCCATTTTTTCGCGTATCAGTTTTATGGCATAGTCCACGGTTTCCTTGTCGTCTGGACATTCAAATATAAGCTCGTCATGAACTTGAAGAAGAAGGTTCAGCTTTCCCTTGAGCTTTGGATCGTTGTCTATGGCATCCTGAACATTCATCATGGCTGTCTTTACTATATCTGCGGCACTTCCCTGTATCGGTGTGTTTACGGCGATTCTCTGGGCTGCGTTCTGCTCGATTTTATTCTTGCTGTTGATGTTCGTAATGTATCTGCGGCGGTGCAGGATAGTCTCCACGTATCCGTTTTGTTTTGCCGAGGAGATTGTGTCGTCAAGGAATTTTCGGACTCCGCTGTAGGTCTGGAAGTATTTTTCGATGAATTCCTTTGCCTGCGTGCGTGAGATTCCAAGTTCGTTTGCCAGCCTGAATGCCGACATGCCGTACATGACGCCAAAGTTTACCGTCTTTGCCATTCGCCTCATTTCCGGTGTAACCTGCTCAGGTTCAATTCCATGAATGAGTGCGGCGGTTGCCTTGTGCACGTCCACCCCCTGAGTAAATGCCGAGCAAAGGTTTTTGTCCAGCGAGAGGTGTGCCAGTACCACAAGTTCAATCTGGGCGTAGTCTGCGGAAATCAAAACGGTGCCCGGAACTGCCGTGAATGCGCTCCTTATTCTTCGGCCTGCCTCGTCCCTTACCGGAATGTTCTGAAGGTTGGGGTTGCTTGATGAAAGGCGGCCTGTTGCGGTTCCTGTCTGAAGGAATGTGGTGTGTATCCTGCTGCCCTTGTCTGCCAGTGTGGGAAGTGTTTCCACATAGGTGCCCTGAAGTTTTGTAAGGCTCCTGTAATCAAGTATAAGGCGGGGGAGGGGATCTTCCGTGCGTTCCATCAATTCCTCAAGAACTGCGGTGTCCGTACTGTATCCTGTCTTTGTCTTTTTGCCCGGAACAAGATGACGTTCCTCAAATAAAACTGTCTGAAGCTGCTTTGGGCTTGCGATGTTGAATTCGTGGCCTGCCTCGGAGTAAATGGACTTTTCCTTTTCCTGAATCTCTTTGGTCAGGTAGACGTTGTATTCTGCAAGTGCCTTTTTGTCCAGGTGAATGCCCTGCCTTTCCATGCGTGCCAGTATCGGTAGAATCTTCATCTCCATGTCATAGAAGAGTTCGTGAAGTGAATTCTTTTCAATCAGAGGCTCAAAATATCCTTTAAGCTGCCATGTAAAATCAGCATCTTCTGCGGCATAAGGAACAGCTTTATCAAGGGGCACATCTGCAAATGTCTTTCCCTTGGGAACCACATCCTTGAATTCAATTCCACGGAGGCCCAGCTTTGTTTCTCCAAGGTATTCCAGGCTATAGGGAGATTTACCCATTTCATCAGGACTCAAGAGCCATGCTGCCACCATGGTGTCAAAGATTTTGCATTTGGGAATGCCTGCATATCCGTTTGCCCAAAGCACTTCCAGGTCAAACTTTCCGTTGTGCATGATGAGGGTAAAGTCTTCTGCATCCAGGAGTCTTGAAAGTTCCCTCATGCATTCGTCTTTTGGAACGGTATCCTCTTCTGCGAACATCAGGTCTGCAAAATACACCGGGACATAAACTGCCTCTCCTGTTTTTTTACACAGGCTGAATCCCACAAGCTTTGCTGCGTTTGAATCAAGTCCGTCAGTTTCTGTATCAAAGGCCACGCATTTTTCTTTGGAGGCCAAGACTTCATCGATTAATTTCTTAAGATTCTGAATGTCCGTTATTGCTGAATAATTTCCATGGTTATCCTTAACTTGCGGAAGGACTTTTTCTTCCGGTGTAAAGAGGGGGCCTGCGTCTGTTGTTTCTGTCTGTGTTGTGGCATAGCTTTTTGCAACAGAGAATGCCTCGTGGCTGTTCAATTTTTTTGCTGCGGCACCATAGTCAAGGTTTGAAGTTGAAAAGTCCTCAAAATCAATTTTTACAGGAACATCATCTACAAGTGTAATCAGCTTTTTTGAAAAATACGCATTATCCTTGTCCTTTCGGATTTTTTCTCCGAGAGCTCCCTTTATCTCATCAGCATGCTCATAGATGCCGTCCAGGGTTCCCCATTCATTCAGCAGCTTGAGTGCGGTTTTGTCTCCGACTCCGTTTACACCGGGAACATTATCCGCGCTGTCGCCAACAAGAGAAAGATAGTCCAGGATTTTTTCCGGCGGTATGCCCCATTTTGCCTTGACTTCCTCAATGCCTTCCTCTGTCCATCCACCGTTGAATTTGTCCGGCTGCATTTCCTTGCACTGTTCGTCCACAAGCTGAAGAAGGTCCTTGTCTCCGCTTAGGATGCGGCATGGCCTGTTTTCTTCCCTGCATTTTTTTGCAACGGTTGCG
>JAEEGJ010009057.1_pt1 | contig 26951 bp, 30 predicted proteins | sample 8958761 | NCBI WGS metagenome assembly JAEEGJ01 (sample SAMN16246546, study PRJNA631951) | gut metagenome | biome: gut microbiome; feature: rumen; material: RS-attached | host: Bos | place: Iran: Karaj | collected 2018-10 | reverse complement strand
CATTCTAACCAAGCTGAACTACTGCGCCATATTGGTGGAAGATACAGGGCTCGAACCTGTGACCCCCTGCTTGTAAGGCAGGTGCTCTCCCAGCTGAGCTAATCTTCCATCTTCATTTGCTGGAGCGCTCTCTCAAGCGCAAGAAGAAGTATACCGAAACCGAGTATAGTTGTCAACAACAAATCTCAAAAAAGAGGATGTTTTTTTCAAACTCATGCAAAAGCACTGTTTCCAATACTTTGCACATCAGAACTTCTGGTCTTTTACAAAGCCCGTGAACGTAACAACTGCAACTTTATTGCCCAGATCATCTGTTATATCGACTTCATAAAAACAGGTGCTTCTTCCCGACTTCACACATCTCGCCACACTATAAAGGATTTCTCCCTTCGCAGGTCCGACAAACGAGATATTGCTGGAGATGGATACTGTCATTCTTCCGCCGAAGTTGGCAGCAACGGCAAATGTCAGATCCGCAAGTGTAAAGATCGCGCCGCCCATAACACCGCCGGCCGCATTCTTATGGACCGGAGTGATCTTCATGCTGCAGCGGCATACCTGATCGCCGGCTTCCTCGATGATGACACCTGCCGCCTCCGTCGCAAACCGGTCATTGGCAAAGGTTTTCCTTGCCCACTCAAGATCTCTGTCTTCAACATTCACATATTCTAAAGCCATAGGTATCTCCTTTTTAGATCATCATCCGACGATCGACAAAAAATATTCTACTATAAATACCGTGCCACATGCACCAATAGCTACGGTAAGAAGTTTCTTTTCTAACAGTGAAAGGATCACTGCACAGGCAAGGCCCAGAACTGCCGACAGAAGATATCCTGTCGAATAGAAGATCGCCGGGATCGTCATCGCCGAGAGCACTGCATACGGAATATAGTACAGGAAGGATCGGATAAACCGGTTCTCGATCTTTTTCCGGCACAGCACCAGCGGCAGCATTCGGATCAGGTATGTGACCCCTGCCATGACCAGTAAATATAGGAAAAAGACCTCTGTACGGATCATGTGGCCACCGCCTTTCCGGCACCATCCGTCCCGCTTCCCGTATTCTCCTTCTTCTCTTCATCCGGGATCGGCGCGAGCCATGCAAAGAGAAGCCCGGACACCAGAGCACAGATGATGATTGCTATTCCGGAAGACACATCCGAGAGGACCGGAATATAGAAGAATGCCGAAGACAGCGCGATGGAAAGCAGACAGCAAAGTGCCACGGAGTGGTTCTTTTTACACGGAGGAATAACGATAGCGACAAACATCGCATAGAGCGCAAGTCCCAGCGCCGACACGACCATCTCCGGAAGGATATCGCCCGCCAGCGCACCAAGGGCCGTACCGATCGTCCATCCCCAGAAAGGAGCCGTGATCAGTCCCATCATATACGGTGTCTCCACTTCTTCCTTCTGGCTTATGGCCACCGCGAAGATCTCATCGGTAATACCGAAAGCGATCGCCAGACGCTGCAGAAGCTTTACCCGCGGACTCATTTTCTGAGAAAGAGACACGGACATCAGCGAATAACGCAGATTGATAACAAACTGCGTCAGCACCATTTCAATAAGCGGAAGCCCACCCACGATGATCGGAACCCCTGCCAGCTGACCTGCCGAGGTCAGATTAGCCACTGATACCAGGATCGTCTGCCACACAGAAAGACCTGCACCTACGGCAAAAATGCCGAAGGCAAAGGAAACGGACAGGTACCCGAGGCAAATCGGGAACCCGTCCTTAAGACCGCGTAAATACAGTTTTTTCGAACTCACGGAATCGCTTTCCTCACTTTACCGAGAAACGATAGCCGCAGAGGAAGCCTTTGACCTCATCCTTGTCGATGACCGCAGATGCGAAGTTCTCGTGATGGATCGCATCCGGGAACATCTGTGTCTCGAGGCAGATCGCTTCGTAAGGATTATAGTGGACGCCGCCCTTGCCGTCCTCATCGAGATTACATGCACAGTAGAGCTGTACGCCCGGGAAGTTAGTAAGGACTTCCATCTTTCTTCCAGACTTGAGCGACTCAACGGAAGCAACTAGAGAAACCTGATCCTGTGTTGTCTTGAGCACATAGTTGGAGTCAGCACCCTTACTGCAGTTGAGCTGCGGGTTGGAAGAAGTACGTACGAGTACCTTTTCAGTAGCACACGGGGTTCTGAAATCGAACTCGGTGCCGGCAACATCGATAAACTTACCGTTCGGGACGTTATCCATATCCTTCTCCGTTACCTGCTCGGAATCGATCCACAGGAGCTGCTCGCCGATACGTCCGGCCGCCTGCCCGTCGATATTAAAGTAAGAATGGTTCGTCGGCGCGAAGATCGTCTTCTTATCGGAGACTGCACGATATGTAATAATGAGCGTTCCATCAGTTGCCCATGTATAGAGGACCTTCATATCAATATTGCCCGGTACGCCGCAGACACCGTCCGCCAGCATGAAAGAAAGCAGTACGCCCTCAGTCTCGATCGTCCAGTCATTCTTGATCTTCAGATCGGAGATAAAAGCCTCCGCCTCATCACGGGAGATGATCTCACCTGTCCAGAAACTGTTCTGGAAGTTGCCCGGACCGCCGTGAAGGTTGTTCTCACCTTCATTCTTCGGAAGCTGATAGTCCACACCGTCAATGGTAAAAGCACCGCCCTTGATACGGTTTGCCGTACGGCCGATGATGGAACCGTGACCGGAACCGGAAGCCTGGTAGTCAGCAATTTTATCAAAACCGAGCATGACATCATCGATCTTGCCTTCTTTATCAAAAACCTTCAGCGTATGGATCGCTGCACCGTATTCAATTACGGAGAAGCTCTCTCCATTCGGACGTGTAATCACAAATTCCGAGACGTTTCTGCCGTCTTTAGTTGTATCGAAAAGCACTTTTTCTGCTGCCATGTCGGTCACCTCTCATCTGATATTTTATACCGCTAATATTATTGCGGCATTTCATATGGAAAGTCAATTATGTATCTGTTAGAATACCTTTTAATTTAAGACCATTTCGTATCAGAAGATCGACATCGGAGGTTTACTGCATGAGTGCCAAGTGGCGTAAGTTTTTATCTTATTACCGTCCCTATATGAAGGGGTTCATCGCAGACATGTGTTTCGCGCTGATCGGTGCGGCAACATCTCTGATCATCCCGCTGATCATCCGATATATCACCGGCACCGTTCTTACAGAAGGCTTTGCCGATGCCGGAAGAACGATCCTGTACCTGTTCCTGATCATGCTCGGGCTTCTGGGTATCGAGTTCGGCTGCAACTACTTTATCGCCTATGTCGGCCACATGGTCGGCGCAAGAATGGAATACGACCTTCGAAATGAGCTCTTCACGCATTATCAGAAGCTCTCCTTCCGCTTCTACGATGACCAGAAGGTCGGATCCCTAATGTCCCGCGTAACGAACGATCTTTTCGAAATCACGGAGCTTTACCACCACGGACCGGAAGATCTGATGATCTCTGCGATCAAGCTCCTCGGCTCTCTTGTGATCCTCTGCATGATCAACGTCCCGCTCGCAATCGTCGCACTCGTCCCTGTCCCCTTCATGATCGTCTTCGCGTCGATCCTGAACAAGAAGATGAAGAAGACTTTTAAGAAGAACCGTGAAAAGATTGCCGAGATCAACACCCGCATGGAGGACAGTCTGTCCGGCATCCGTGTCGTCAAGTCCTTTACCGGTGAGGATATGGAGATCCATAAGTTCACCGAGGGCAACGACATGTTCCTCCGGAGCAAGAAAGACAACTACCGCTACATGGCGATCTACCATGCCGTTCTCTGGGCGACAACCGGACTGATCACCATTATGGTCGCTGCCGTCGGTGCCTGGATGATCGGAAGAAACAGCCTCGAGCTCCAGGATCTCATCGCTTTTCTTCTCTACGTCAACAACTTCACCGAGCCGATCAGAAAGCTCGTCAGCTTCACCGAGCAGTTCCAGAACGGCATGTCGGGCTTCGAGCGTTTCTACGAGATGATCTGCATCGAACCGGATATCGAGGATGCTCCGGACGCCAAGGAAATGACCAAGGTCAAGGGAGATATTGATTTCGAAGATGTCTCATTTGCTTACACATCCGATTCTTCCAAGAGTGCCAATGTCTTTACCGATCTTGATCTGCATGTCAACGCCGGTGAATATGTCGCACTCGTTGGTCATTCCGGCGTCGGCAAGACCACGATCTGCAGCCTGATCCCGAGATTCTACGAACCGCAGTCCGGTAAGATCCTGATCGACGGGACCGACATTACGACCGTCACTCAGAAGTCATTAAGAAAGCAGATCGGTATTGTCCAGCAGGACGTCTATCTCTTCGCGGGAACTGTTCTCGAGAACATCCGCTACGGACGTCCGGACGCGGCTTTCGAAGAAGTCGTCGATGCCGCCAAGCGTGCCAACGCACATGAATTCATTATGGAACTCCCGAACGGCTACGACACCGACATCGGTCAGAGAGGCATCAAGCTGTCCGGCGGTCAGAAGCAGCGTCTGTCGATCGCACGTGTTTTCCTCAAGAACCCGCCGATCCTTATTTTTGACGAAGCGACATCCTCCCTCGACAACGAGAGTGAACGCGTCATTCAGGAATCCCTCGAAGAGCTGGCGAAGAACAGGACTACACTGGTGATCGCCCACCGTCTTTCCACGATCCAGAACGCCAAGCGCATACTGGTGCTTTCCGAGAAGGGTATCGAGGAAGAAGGGACCCACGAGGAACTCCTTGCAAAAGATGGAGCCTACTCACGGCTGTATCATACCGTACAGTAAGCTCCAATCATAATCAGGAAATTATTGAGGGTCAGTGTGCCAGAGTGATATCGGCATATTGGCCCTCGACCACTTTCAGAAGGTCATCCGGTGCCAGATGGATCTGGGTGCCGAGCATACCGCCGCTGACAATGATCGTATCAAAAAGCTGTGCCGTCTCGTCGATCACGGTCGGGTACTTCTTCTTCATGCCGATCGATGTCACACCGCCGCGGATATATCCCGTGACCTGCATGATGTCTTTTACATGGACCATCTCAAGGTTCTTCTCGCCTACGGCCTTCGCCGCCTTCTTCATATCGACTTCTTCCGCGATCGGAATCACGAAGACGAAATACTCCTTCGATTTCCCTTGCATGACCAGTGTTTTAAAAGAACTCTCATATGGCTGTCCCAGCATATCGGCAATATGAACACCGTCAATAAACTCCTCACAGTCATAGTAGAAAGGCTCATAGGCAACCCCGGCTTTATCAAGGATGCGCATGGCATTCGTCTTATTCTCTTTCTTCATTAGAAATCTCCTTATTATCGGCAATTATCCGAAGTATTGCCAGAGTTCATCACAGACATCTGAAGCCAAAGGACGCATCGGAGTCGTTGTAAGGGACTGAATATTGCAAAGAACGATTATGACTTTTCCGGAATCAGGATCGACACGGACATTCGCATTATATCCGAGTGTCATACCGGAGTGCTCAATATATCCGTCTTCAAGGTACCATCCGTATCCGTATTCAAAATCACCTTTTTCAAAGATCTTATCCCAGCTCTCTTTGGAAAGAAGCGCACGATCCATGACACATCTTTCCCATTCGAGAAGACCTTCGGCAGTACCTGTCATGACACCGACCGCATAACTGAGCGTCTCATGCTGATGCGGGAAATCAAAGTGGAACAGTACAAAATCCGTCCGGCCGTTAGATGTAAGATGATCCGTATCCGGGAACAGATGTGTAAGATGGAGCGGCTCAAGAATGTTCTTTCTTACATAATCATCGTATGCCATTCCACTCAGTTTCTCGATAATAATACCGAGGAAATAGTAATTCGTGTTTGAATACTCGCACTTGGTTCCGGGCGTAAAATCCATCGGATATTCGGAGATCCTTCTGACCAGGTCGTTCTTCTCCATCGGAGTCACTGCAACTTCTGAAAGCAGGCTCTGCATGGAGAAAAAGGACGAGAGGGAAAGATTCGTAAAATCATCCTTCGTAAAACCGAGCACACCGCAGAAAATATAATCCGGGACACCCGAAGTCATGTTCAGAAGCTGATGGATCGTAATATCCTTGGCGTACTTATACTCCGGGATATACTTGTCAAGAGTATCGTCGAGCTTGAGTTTTCCCTGTTCGACAAGCTGCATGATCGCAACCGCAGTAAACTGCTTGGTAATGGATCCGAGTTCAAATACTGTATCCATCGTATTCGGAATATTCTGATCACGGTCAGCCATTCCGACGGCCTTCGTGTAGACGGTCTGACCGCCTTCCGCTACAAGTACGACACCGTCGAACCTGATGGAATCAATATATGTATCCGCCTTATCGATCTGAAAGGTCGATGGTTTTTTCACAGATGAATCCGATCCGCCCTGTGAAGTCGTAGTACTCTCTGATTCAGCAGTTGTACTCTCAGCAGTATCCGTAGTCGTCGCCTCGGTGGTCGTCTCCGGGGCAGACGTACTCTCAGAAGATTCTTCTGATACTACTTCGACAGACTCTGAAGAAGTACTCTCTTCTTTATCGGAACTGTCCTTTTTCTTGCTGCATGCGCAGGAAAGAACGAACGAAAGTGCCAGAGCCCCGGCAAGAATACGGTTTTTCTTCATAACTTACCTCTTCAGTTCCTTTCTATATTTCCCTTTTCCCTTTATGAGGTGATTGTCGCACACATCCAAAAGTATTTCAATTACTTTTTCCCTCGCACATTCTCTTCAAAGTCTGTTGTGCTAAAATAAAAATATCAGCCGATGGAGGTCACGGGAATGATATTCTTTTTCACTTCTTTTCAGTATTCCAACAAAGCCACTGTCTTTGCGTTCCTGATGGATCTGATCGCCTACGGTCTCGGGATCGCCGGGCTTATCGTTCTTGCGTTTGCCGCAAAATACGGAGCCATGAATGTCCTGATCGGATTTTCTCTTATTGCCCTGGCCATCTTTTTCTATTTCTTCTTAGGAAAAAAGGTCGGATCCGTAATCGCCAAGAATGATTTCAAGAAGAAGATCTACACGAACCCCATCGTTGCTTATAACTATGTCAATGACGGACGGGCTACCTACGACGAGATCGCCGCAATCAATCCGGCATTCAAAGAGCAGTATGTAGTCAACGAGTTCGGCAAGCTGACACGACGCAGAAAGTAAGGAGCTGAATCTATGCCGGTCATCACTATTTCACGTCAGATGGGATCGCTTGGCGATGAGGTTGCTTCCGCCCTGTCCAGGAAACTCGGCTGGGAGCTCATCACGCGCGATCTTCTGATGGAGCGGTTCTTCCCGGATATCAAGCCCGAACAGCGTACAAGTCTCGCCGAGAGCGCGAAGTTCTATCTTTCCGAATATAAGGACGGCAGGAGTTTCAAGGAAGTCTTAACCGAGTCACTCCTTTCCATGGCTGAAAAAGAGTCGGCGGTTCTTCTGGGATTCGGTTCCCAGCTGATGTTCTCCGACAATGAGGACGCTCTTCACATCCGTATTATCGCATCCGACAGCACCCGTCTTTCACGTATCGAGAAGCAGTTCCACCTTCCCGAGACTTCCGCGCAGACTCTTCTTTCCTCGACAGACAGGAAGCACAAGCGTTTCGTATCGCATGTCTTCGGTAAGGATTCCGCTGACCTTTCTCTTTATCACCTGATTCTGAATACGGATCATCTTTCGGTTGATGAATGTGTCGCTTCTATTCTTTCCGCCTTCCGCGAGCATGAGCTCCGGATGAGGATCAAGTCCGAGACCCGAAGCGAAGGCGCAATGGATCACCAGAGCGAGATGCCGGTGTTTAAGAATGCATCCGAGGCCGAATTTGCAAAGATCCTCGACATGTACCATATCGACTGGAAGTATGAGCCGAAGACATTCCCGGTCGAGTGGGACAGCGAGGGCAATGTCACTCTGGCCTTCAGTCCGGATTTCTATCTGACACGGTTCGACACATATCTCGAACTGACGACGATGAACCAGAAGTATGTTACCAAGAAAAACAGAAAGCTCAAGAAAGTAAAAGAGCTCTACCCGGGAACGAATATCAAGATCGTCTATAAGAAAGACTTTCTTGAGCTGGCTGAGCGCCTGCGCAGTTTCAGCGCCCCGGATAAAGATGCGGAAGCGAGGGATGATCATTGAAGCAGATCCCATATAAGAAAATCATATTTACAGAAACTCAACTGAAAGAGCGGATCATTGAACTCGGCAAGAAGATCACCGAGGACTATAAAGACCAGGAGATCGTTCTTCTGGGTGTGCTTAAGGGCTCTCTTTTCTTCTTCACGGACCTGGCAAGAGCGATCGACGTTCCCATGCAGCTCGACATGATTGCTATCGGCAGCATCCCGGACACGACCAGCAGCACCGGTATCGTCCGGATCACGAAGGATGTGGATATCAATATCACCGGGAAGCACGTGATCGTAGTCGAAGATATTATCCGTACGGGACTTACCACCGCTTATCTTCTTCAGACGCTCGAAGCCAGAAAGCCTCTGTCAGTCGAAGTATGCACGCTCTTATATAATCCGGAGCGCCAGCTGATCGATCTTCCCGTCAAGTACTCCGGTTTTGAGGTCGACCGTTCCTGGCTGATCGGATACGGCATGGATTCCGGTGAATACGGACGAAATCTCCCGTTTATCGCTGAGATGGAGCACTAAAGAAACGGAGACCCTTTCGGATCTCCGCCACACGTAAATGAGGACAAATAAAAAGCTCCAGCGAACCAACTTTCCATCCATTTCCTCCGGTCGCCCTTTATTATCTGCGAACCTTCCCAATCCTGAAGAAGCACCTTCATCTTGGAGTTACTCGGCGCCTCATGAAGCACCTTTCCAACCAGTCCGATCCGAGATGATGTGTTCTACGCGGCCTCTTTTCCATTACTACCCGATCAATCCATCCGGCAATGACCCCGTGCCACTGCGACCCTGTAAAACCGGCTCTTGTAACTTACTCAGTTATGACCCGTCCCTTGTCATCCCGCTAGGTCCCCATCCGACCGGCCACCTTACGTAACCGCAACCCGAACCTGAAACCCTGGCCTTCAACCTGATCTGCGACTTGTGTCCGCCATCGCGTACCGTCAATCGCTGTTCGCTCTCCACCTATCTCTGCTATGGCTCTATCGGTTCCGACTTCCATCGCCTCTCCGACCTCACTGGATCCGATCCCGGCGCGTCCATCTTCGTTTCCTGACCACTCTCTGGTCTTTCTGTTTTTCTCAACCTCGCCTTGTGCATCCACAAGTGGCGGCTCTCCGATTAGGACTTGGTGTGAACCCGCATTCCCTGGAGCTAGTTTCAGTATATCATCTATAATACGTTTGTCAACATCTTTTACCACGAAATGCACGAAACACTTTGCAACTTTATGCAGTTTGCACAAAACGTTACGTTCGGATTTGTGTAATATTGCATTTAGGTTACAACGCTCCCTTTTTATGGGAATTTGCGGGTACAAGTGCTTTTCCGGACGAGGACAAACTCCCTTCTTCCCCCCTTCGGCAAAAGGCGAAAAACCCTGCAATTATTTACAAATTGGTCATATTTATATATGACACGAATGTCACTTTATACTCATTTTCCATGTGTTAAAATAAACCTAACTTTTTCTGGAGGATGCTGCATGAAGAAATGGTGGCAAAACATCAATCGCGGAATCTTGCTTCTGATTGTTGTGCTGTTGGGGTTATCCGTTTATCTGCTGGTTGATGCAGCCAATACCCGCAAAGAGAAATTGGCCGTTCGTGAGCTGGCTTCCGAATATGCCAGAGAATCCTCCTGCCTGTATCAGTTCCCTTCCGGGAGTGATTTCTGGTCCTGGAACGGCATAGATTCTGACGAGATCCTCCCTGCCCTTCTTTCACAGGCAGAGCCCTTGAACCGTTTCTTCTGCGATAACGAAGCTGTGCGCAAGAACGAGATCAGCAAATGCTGGACTTTTTTCAGAGAAAGCTTCTTTATGCAGATGTGTCCGCTCGCGGTTACGAAAACCCCGGTAGAGATCAAGATCTCCGAGATATATAACGGGTCCGCAAGTGTTTCCGTATATTCGAGAACCACGATCGAGTATACCGACAAAAACGGAAAACAGACAATGAACGAAATCGATACGACGGACTCGCTCGTCTTCCTTCATATTGACGGCGAATGGAAACTCGTCAAGGCAGACAGCACTATGAATGAATTCAGCGATTATTGATCATCAGATAGAATTTGAGGAGCAAAGATGCCGGATAGCGAAAGAAAACCAGCTTTACAGATAGAGAACGTAACCAAGACCTTCGGAAAGAAGAAGGCTGTGGATAACGTCTCTTTTGACCTGTTTCCGGGGGAAGTGTTCGGTTTTCTCGGACCTAACGGCGCAGGAAAGACCACGATCATCAAGATGATCATGGGCTTCTTCCGTCCGGATGAAGGAACGATCATCATTAACGGGTATAACCGAAAGACACATTACGAAGCCGCTATGTCATCTATCGGCGGTATCGTCGAAAACCCCGAGATGTACAACTCCTTATCCGCACGATTGAATCTGAAAATGTATGCGCGTCTGCACAAAGAGGTTACCGAGGAAAGGATCAGCGAAGTCATCGAGATGGTCGGACTCACCGAGCGAGCAAATGATCCGATCAAGAAGTATTCCCTTGGCATGAAGCAGCGCATCGGTCTGGCCCAGGCGATGCTGCACCGGCCGAAAGTACTGATACTCGATGAACCGACGAATGGTCTTGATCCGGCAGGCATCCATCAGCTGCGTGATATTCTGAAACACCTTGCCCACGACGAAGGAGTCGCCGTTATGGTCTCCAGTCACCTTCTCAGCGAGATGCAGCTGATGTGCGACCGCATCGGTATTATCAACCACGGCAAACTTCTCCAGATCTGTTCCATCGATGACCTGATGCATCGGGCACAGAACTCTTCTGTCTACAGAATAAAGACCTCAAACCCCGCAAAAGCAAAAGAGATCCTTGCGGAACAGTACCCGAACCGTATCAGCAACATCGGTTCTGACACGCTCGACATCGAGATCGAAGAATCCCAGATCAACGAATGCGTCCGCTCGCTGGTCGCCTCCGGATCGGATATTCTCGGCGTTCAGAAACTCGAATCTTCTCTGGAGGATGCTTTCCTCGAGATCACAGGAGGAGGTATCGACGTTGAGTAAGATCCTTGCACTTTACACAAATGAGATGATCAAGCTCTCGAGGAAGATCTCCGTATGGATCCTTGTGATCCTTATGTCTGTCACATCTTTCGTGATCCCGTTTCTCGCAAGAACACCTGCGGAGCAATCCCTAGACGAAAGCGTATTCAGCAAGACCGAAATTACCAAGCGGAGAGACACGGAGAAGAACACGCTTGGGGATCCGAACAAATATGTCGAGCACGAGACACTTCGGTTTACCGTTGAGAATCAGACGGTTGAGCTTTTTGCCACGAAACTGAAACTGGAAGAAGATCTGGTATACAGTTACTCGAATCTCAGCTGCTATAACGCTGTCCTTGCCAACTACGATTTCGACAGATACCCGATTGATGCCACCTATCTTTCCAGTAACGCTTTCTACAGCTATCTGAAAACATATCAGGATCTCTGCGAACTGAATCTGGTGCCGTTCTCAAGAAGAAGCAGCAATTGGTATCAGGCGTACTCCCTTGCGTCAGAATCACTGGATCTTGCCAAGGAAGCCTTCTTCTATCACAACTATAGCGCCTATGTCGAACTCGTCGAAAGACAGAACGGTTCCGAAAACAATACTCAGACGACTATCGCCAGACGCCTTTCGGAGCTGGATCCCGAAGGCACGATGACGCAGTCAGAAGCAGAAAAGATCGCGGATGCTATCCGCCTTTGCGATAAGTACAAGGAGAATCTGCAAATGGGCGTTTACGAAGAGAACGCTTCTCTGCTTCCGCTTACTTCCGAGCGAAAAGAACAGCTCCAGAACTCCATTTTGATCCTGGATTACCAGATCTCCCACGGCTGCCTGACATCCGAGCGCACCTCACGCGCCACCATCACCCGTCAGATCGCGCTGCGTATGGCAAGATTTCTTCTGGTGATCATGCTCGTCATTATTGCCGGCTCCAGTATTTCGCAGGAGGTGGCGACAGGATCGATCAAGTCCCTGATCATCGCTCCGGTCAAAAGATGGAAGATCTTTACCGCAAAGCTTCTGGCACTCTTCACCTGGACACTCGCGGGAAGCATCCTGATCACAGCATTCACAACGATTGCCACAGGCATCTCCTTCGGTTTTTCCTCGCTGTCCCCGTACTATTACTGCTCGGGAGGCACAGTACAGATCATGCCGAATTACCTGTTCACGCTTCTTTTCTTCCTTGCAGACAACATCTCTTTGTTCGTCTATCTGCTTGCCGCCTTTACGATCTCCTGTCTGACGAGAAATACCGGCATCGCGGTCGGTGTTTCGACCGGACTTGTACTGTCGACCGGAATAACTTCTTCACTGGTGGATCTTTTCGGGCATAAGCGCTGGATCGATTTTCTGCCGTCTTCGAACATGGATCTGGTATCGAAGGTCTTTCCGTATCTGAAACTGAGCGGCTTCGTTGACGCAGAAGATGCCGGAATGCTCGGAATCACAAGCAGTTCCCAGCCACTTTCATTCTCACTTATCTATCTCGCCATACTGGTATTCATACTCTTCCTTATCGCGTACGACGCATTCACCCGTAAAGATATCCAGTAATGCTTTTATCAGCCTCTTTTTGAAAAGCACTTTCCCTGTTCGATATCGTGTGTCCGGAAATAGTGCTCAATACTGTTTCGCACCTTTCTCTTATCTGCGACCCACAAAGGTGCGATCAGGGCTTTCTTCGCACCGTCTCCCGTCATCCGGTAGACAACGATGTCCTCACGGAGATTTTCGATCACTTTTCCGAGGAAACTGATATACGTATCCATATCCATCAGCGGGAACGGCTCACTCTCATAAATACGGGCCAGATCCGTTCCGGAAAGCACATTCAGATTCGCGATCTTGATTCCGTGGATCGGAAGATCACAGCAGTGTCTGATCGTATCGAGCATCATCTCTTCACTCTCACCGGGAAGGTCCAGGATCACGTGTACGATCACATCCAGTCCGCCAATACGGCTTAAGCGCATTACGGTCTCGTCAAATACGGGAAGATCATATCCTCTCCTCATCCACTTCGATGTTGCCTCATGGATCGTCTGAAGACCGAGCTCTATCCAGACATGTGTCTTTCCGGAAAGTTCTTCCAGGATAGAGTACATCTTCCTGGAAATTGCATCGGGCCGGGTCGCGATCGACAGCCCTGCTACCTGCGGATCAGAGATAGCCTCTTCGTATTTGGCACGAAGTTCTTCTTCATCGCCGTAGGTATTCGAAAAGTTCTGGAAATACGCGATATACATATCCGAATCCGACTTGGCCCGGACCTTCGCCTTGGCCTGTTCGAGCTGTTCACGGATCGGAAGCGCGCGGTCAGCGGCAAATTCACCCGAACCGGATCCGCTGCAGAATATGCAGCCTCCGTACCCGAGCGTACCGTCACGGTTCGGACAGGTGCAGCCGGCATCCAGTGCGATGCGGTAGACCTTCCGGCCATAAATGGAACGGTAATATTCATTGGCACTTCTATATCTCACAGATCCTCCTGAAACCCGCCGTGCGGATGGTCCTCCCGGTCTTCCGGGGAAAGGTCATTCTTCCCCTCGAGCTGGGTCCCTCTCATGACGATATTATACCCGTATCTGGCGCGAAGCTCATCTACCGTCTGATTGACCTGATTCTCTTTTCTGATCTTCTCCGCATTCTCGAAGATCGTCATCTGGTGATAATCCTCTTCATCGGAAAGATGGGTCGTGCGGACGCCGAAACTGCGAAGGGGCGCATGCCAGTCATAACTCTCATCGAAAAGCTCCATCGCCAGTTTCGCGATCTCCTTCTCCTCATTCGTTTCAGCCGGAAGAGCACGCTGTTTCTCATACGATTTCAGGTCTGTATCCCTGACCCAGATCACAACCGTACCCGCAAAGAAGTGATGTTTACGAAGCCGGGATGCAACCTGCGCAGAAAGAGAACAGATCACCTTCCACACATCCTCCCTGTTCACCATATCACGCGGCGGTGTCGTACTGTTTCCGACAGACTTCAGGGTGCGCACATAAGATGCGGGATTCACCGGATCATCATCCAGTCCGTTGGCACTTCTCCACAGATATTGTCCGTTTTTCCCGAGCACAGAGACAGCAAAGTCCGGTGATAATGCCGCAAGGTCCCCGATCGTGCGGACATTCATCCTGGTCAGCGCGGCACTCGTTGCTTTCCCGACGAAAAGAAGATCCGACACAGGAAGCGGCCAGACGATCGTCTTATAGTTATCTCTTGTGATTACAGTCGTGGCATCCGGCTTCTTGTAGTCCGACCCCAGTTTTGCAAAGGATTTATTAAAGCTGACGCCGACAGAACAGGTAAGCCCCAGTTCTTCCCTCACACGGGTACGGATCTCGTCGGCGATCTCCTCCGGAGTCCCCATATTCGAATCAGTTACATCGAGCCAGCACTCATCGAGTCCGAAAGGTTCAACGATATCGGTATACTGCAGGAACATCTCACGGATACGGTCGGAGTAGTAGACATACTGGTCAAAGTGCGCAGGAACGACCAGAAGATCAGGGCACTTCTGCTTCGACTGCCAGATCGCTTCCGCTGTCTTGACGCCACACGCCTGGGCAAGGGGATTCTTCGCCAGAATGATCCCGTGACGCTGCTCACTGTCCCCGCCGACAGCCATGGGAATGTTCCGCCACTCCGGATGACTCTTCATCTCTACTGACGCATAAAAACAGTTCTGATCCACATGCAGAATATGACGTTCCGCCATCTGCGCTCCCCTTGTCAAACGTTTGTTTGTTTTATATTAGCACATATAACGGGCGTTTTCCATCGAGTTTACAAAATCTACATCTTTTCTTCGTATTTTTGCTTTCTTTTTTTCTTTGAGAAATGTATAATGGCAAAAGAACACAAGTTTTTTTGTTGTTGTAAATTTTGGGGATCCCGCAATGCGGGTACATGACTTTCAAAAAGGATGGTGCAAAATGGCAAAACATCGAATTCTACTGGTTGACGACGACACCGACATCTTAGAGATCAACCGCTCATTCCTGACCAACGAGGGCTACGACGTATCCGTAGCCACCAATATCGCACAGACGCTCCAGAAGGTAGAGACAAACTCCTACGACTGTATCGTTCTGGACATCATGCTTCCGGATGGAAATGCATATGATCTTCCGTCGAAGATCCACGTATACTCTCAGGCTCCGATCATCTTCCTTTCCGCGAAGGATCAGCTGGAAGACAAGATCACCGGTTTCAAGGCCGGCGGTGACGACTATATGACTAAGCCGTACAACCTTCCGGAGCTCTCCGCGCGCATTTCCGCGCACATCCGCCGCAACATGACAAGAGACGGTTTCCTTATGGAATTCCCGCCGCTGACCATGAATGTTAAGACTCGTGAAGTTACTCTGAATGACGTACCGGTTCATCTGACCAATCGTGAGTTCGATATCCTGCGTCTGCTCGCTGAGACACCGAACGTAATCGTTCCTTTCGCCCGCATCTACTCTCATGTATGGGGTGATGACGGACTTTGTGACAACCACCTCGTCATGGTTAACATCAGTTATCTTCGTAAGAAGATGGAGAAAGCCGATCCGACCGTTCAGTTCGTTAAGACTGAGTGGGGTTCCGGTTACTCCTTTACCTACCCGCCGATCCGCAATACCATGCGCGCCGAGTAATCTTTTCCGGAAGCGCAGGTTTTTGCTGTTATGTCGTCTGATAAAGAAAGAGTTGAAAAACCGCGTTATTCTCTCGGCATATCCGCGATGCTTTTGATCATTGCAATCGTTGTTTCGTCTCTGGCTTTTCTTTTGATCAACCAGAGACGGGGCAGCGATTTTTCATATACGATCTCCGGCGCCGTCAACCTCACCTACTGGAACGAGACGAAGGGTACTCCGGTCACCCTTGAGAAAGGCTGGGAGTTCTATCCGGACCGTCTTCTGACCCCGGAGATGATCCGTGTCAGCCGTCTTGAGACCAGTAAACTCCGTTATCCTTACTACGAAGGTGTTTCGATTTCTTCTGACGGATGGTCCGATCTCGGAGATTCCGCCGAACTCTATTCATTCGGCCAGGATGTTAAGAAGATGGGGCATTTCGGCGTCGGCACATACAGGATCGAGCTCGTCCTGAACCAGTCTGTCGACTATATTACGCTGAACATTCCCGATATTGCCCAGTCCGCTACGATCTGGGTAAATGGCAAGGCTGTCCGCCACTATGGTACCGTTTCCAATTCCAAGGATATCTACGAGCCCGCTCAGGTCTGCACCGATATCCAGCTTGAGCCGGAAAACGGCAAGGTCGAGATCGTAATCGGCTGTGCCAACTATTCTTCTCCGTATGGCGGCATCCTCTGCAGTCCATGTATTGCTTCGACTGCCACGCTCGGTACGATCGAGTACTCCGTGCGTATGTACCTTACCGTTCTTTTTGCTTTCTGGGTATTCTTCGCCATCGGCGGACATTACATCTCGAAGACTTTTAACGGCAAAGCCAAATTCCGTTTTTTCCTTCTGATGTTCGGCTGTGAGATCCTCTATGAGATCTTCTCACCTATGGTAACGTTACTTCCCGGAAACTGGAACAAACTCATCACGATCACATTACTGATCTTTGCCAACTACTTCGCATATCTTTTCTTCTTCTCTCTTTATCCGAGAGGAACCAGCAAACTCTTTGACACTCTGCGTTTCTTCGAGATCACGCTGTTCTCGATGCTGACGTGCTGCTACCTTCTTACCTTCTGGTGCTTCCCGAGTGTTCTTTATCTGCGGTCATCGGTGGTCGCGAACATGGTATTTGTCCTTTTGACCAACATCTTTAACCTCTTCCGTGTTTTCTATATGACGAAGCGGTTTGAACACGGCAAATATCTCTATGTATGTTCTGCCATTCTCTCTGTAGCGATGCACTTCTCATGTTTCATCCGGAGCCAGTATTTCGTCTATATCACGCTTCATGCATTCCTGCTGATATTCATGGCCGTCGGCTTCACGCTGTACTTCGTTATAGACTATGTTCACACATATGAGAAGCTCGAGGATAATAACCGGAACCTCGCCAGCGCCGTCGAAGAGAAAACGAAATACATCACCCGAGTAAATCAGGATCTTCTGCACAACCACGAGAAACTGCTGGAGAACGAGGAAGCCAGAAAGAAGATGATGTCCAACGTTTCCCACGATCTTCGTACTCCGATCACCGCGATCCGCGGCTATGTGGAGCTGATGCTCAATGCCAAGGAACCGCTTTCCCGCGAGCAGGAGATCCAGTACTTAAGCAACATGCATACACGAAGCGTGCAGATGGAGCAGCTCATTTCCGACCTTGTACAGCTGACCCGTATGGAATCCGAGAATGACACGATCGAAAAGATGCCAATCAGCGTCAAGGAGATGGTGGGCGATCTGTTCCAGCTTTATCACGCTGAGTGCGAGGGCACCGATAAAGTCATGCACTTCTATGCTCCGGAGGATGACGATCTTCTAATCGACGGCGATCCGAAGAAGCTTCTCCGAGTTTTTGAAAACATCATTGTCAACGCCATGAAGTACACACATGAAAACGGCATCATCGACATCACCTGCCACCGTTACGATGACCCGGCCATGCTCGGCGGCAACGCCGTCGAGGTCCTGATCAAGGATAACGGCGTCGGCATCCCCGCCAACGAAGTCCCCTACGTATTCGACCGTTTCTACCGGGCCGAGAATTCCGGCATCAACAAGACCGGATCCGGACTTGGTCTTTCCATCGTCAAGAGCATCATGGATAAGCACGGCGGAAAGATCTGGGTCGAGAGTGACGAAGGAAAGGGCTCCGAATTCCATATCGTATTCAAAGCCTCGGAATATTCATTCGATGAAGAACCGGAAGAAGACGAATAAAAAGCACTGCTCCCAAACGGACAGCAGTGCTTTTGCATTAGTTTCAAATATTTTACCTTGAAAGAAATCAGGCTTCCTCGCCAAGAGCTGTATTCAGAGCATTTACCAGCTCGTCACAGTCCAGACCGTGAACCATGCAGGCTCCCTCGATGGACTCGCCGTGAGCCATCGCGCAGCCCAGGCAGTGCAGACCACTATTGATAAATACAGGAACAAGCTCCTCGTGCTGGCTCAGAACTTCTGCAATGATCATATCTTTTGTAATCGCCATATCTTTATCCTCCATTTGGTGAATTCATGTTTATCCAAGAAGTACCATACCATGAGTTATTGAAGAATGCAATTTCCATTTTTTGACTTTTTTCGGTATAGTAGATATATAAGCGGATAAGGGAGGTCTCTATGAAACTGAATTACAAAAGAACCTTTCTGTCCGGTCTTGCGTTTCTTGCGATCACTGCCTTCTGGCAGATGTACGATAATGTCCTTCCCCTGATCCTCGGGAATACTTTTCACCTGAACGAGAGCGTGACAGGTGCCATCATGGCTTCGGACAACATCCTCGCGCTGTTCCTTCTTCCGCTGTTCGGCAAGCTTTCCGACCGGACGAATACCCGTATCGGCAAGCGCATGCCCTATATCCTTTTCGGAACTGGGATCGCGATCATTCTGACGAACCTTCTTCCCATCTGGGACAACAGTTACGCCAGTGACCCGTCCGACTTCAAACTTGTATCCTTTATCATCACGCTCGGTCTGCTTCTCATCGCCATGTCGGTCTTCCGTTCGCCGTCCGTCGCACTCATGCCGGACGTCACGCCGAAGCCGCTCCGTTCTCCGGGAAACGCAGTCATCAACCTGATGGGCGCACTCGGCGGCATACTCTATCTGATTTTCTCCGCGCTTATGTATCCCGAGTCCAAGACAAAAGAACTGTCACACGTCAATTACCAGCCGCTGTTCATTTTCATCTCCGTGCTGATGTTTGTCGCTATCGGCATTATGCTCCTCACGGTCAGGGAACCGGAATGGTCCAAAGAAAATGAACTCATCGAGAAGGAACATCCGGAATGGGATCTTACCGAGAAGACCGAGAATAATCACGACAGGCTTCCGAAGCCTGTCCTCCGTTCCATGCTCTTTCTTCTCGCCTCCGTCGCGCTCTGGTACTTTGCTTATAACGCCCTGACGACATGGTTTACGTCCTACTGCTCCAATCTCATGAATAAGAATCTGGGCTTTGCCTCCACATGTTTTCTGATCACCAACATCGGGGCCATCATCAGCTTTATCCCGGCCGGTATTCTGGCGTCACACATCGGCAGAAAAAAGGCCATCCTGATCGGCACGCTCACCTTCAGCACCTGCTTCGTATTTGCGTATTTCATCACGACCAGCGGAAGCGACAGTGCCCTGTTTACCATGTATTTCGACTTCTTCATCGTCGGTGCATCCTGGGCACTCATCAACGTTAACTCTCTTCCCATGTGCGTCGAGATGTGCAGCGGTGCAGATACAGGAAAATTCACGGGCTACTATTACACTGCCTCCATGAGCGCACAGGTAGTCACTCCGGTACTTGCAGGCACTCTTCTTAAGCATATCAGCTACAGGATTTTATTCCCGTATGCGGCGCTTTTTGCGTTTTTGAGTTTTGTCACGATGCTGTTCGTTCAGCATGGTGACAATCGTGCAGAACCGGCAAAAGGAATCAGTGCTTTTGAAGAAATGGAAATCTAGCTAAAAAAGAAAACAGTCTTGACAAAATAAAATAATATGCTTGTTTGTGTTTTTGCCAGAAAAAGCGAAAAAACCCTTGACAATAGGCGATTTGACGTAGATAATAACTTTGAAATAAAGCCCTGAAGGAGGCAATGAAAATGAATAAATCAGAACTTATTGATGCAGTTGCAAAGAAGACAAAGCTGACAAAGAAGGATGCAGAAGCAGCTATCAACGCTACACTCGACGCTATCGGTGATGCTCTCGCTGCTAAGAAGCCGGAGAAGGTCGTTCTCGTTGGCTTCGGTACATTCGAGACAAAGAAGCGTGCAGCTCGTAAGGGCCGCAACCCGAGCACAAAGGAAGTTATCAACATTCCTGCTTCCAAGGCTCCTGTTTTCAAGGCTGGTAAGGGTCTGAAGGACAAGGTCAACAAGAAGTAATTTTTGTTAAGCTTAATCATAAAGAGCTGTCTCATCTGAGGCAGTTCTTTTTTTGTTCATGAACACTTATCCTCTTCCATACTTCTCTATAACTTCCTTCATCGTCGCATCCAGAAGGAACCGAAGCACAGACAGCACGCGGCTCTTCTCCTTGATCCGCGGCGCCTTCTGGATCGCATAGCGGAGATTTCTCTCCACCTGGGATACTGAAATGTGAAATTCCGGCTGTGCCAGCGGATACAGGCTCTTCGATACGCACTTAAGAAGGTTCGGATCTTTATAGAGGCGGAAAAGAAGAAATCTCAGGATCCTCGTTCCCGTCAGCGTCTCGGGAAAGCCATATCGTCTGATCACATTATCGATGGCCCGGTAAATGACCGCATCCTCATATAGACTGTCGGCGACAGAAGATTCCCGAAGTGGAAGGATTCTCTCCCTCATCTGGCTAAGGACATAATTCTGCCCGCGACGCCCGTCTATCAGGTAATGGATCCTGCCGTCCGCATCACTCAATCCGACCATACCGCTGTTCAAGAGCATGGCATTGATGCACTTTAAGATCGCCCGGTCATCACAGGCAATAAAAAAGCCGTATTCATTCTTCGTTTTCCTGGGGGAAACCGCATTTCTATCGATCGTTCCTGTCGTGTAATACCTCATACTGACACCCGCCTTCCGTCTGTTTTTCTGTATTAAAGCACGGAGGCGAAATCGGAATCAATATTTTATAAGCGATGTTTTGAAAACAAATTATGAAGTTTGGTCAGTCTCTTTGATCTCATCCGTATCGGCTAATTCGAGAGAATATGCATAGTGCGCGTACGGTGTATATTTGACCGTGACCTCATCGCCTTCATGAAGCTCGAAAGAGAACGGATTAACGTAATAAGTCGTACCGTCGATCACGATATGATCCTTCATACTGCTGACCGACTCGATCGTACCGCTGTGCATACGGTAGGAAGACCGGAGAACCGTCGTAGTATCCAGAAGACGCGGGATCGAAAAAAAAGATAACTGAATAAGAAGAATTATCACGATCACAACGGGAAGAAGGAAAAGAAAGCCCTTTCTCCATCGGTTCTGCTGGGTATTCTTATATGCCCAGATCAGAACGATCAGAAGGATCAGGCTTATGAGCAGATGTCCGCCCAGATTGAACCAGAAATAGCTCATTTTTCCTCCTCACTTTCATTTCTATCCGGAAACTCCCGGAAAGAAGTTTCCGTAACCAGCGCATCCACAGAAAGATCCCACGGATCTTTCGCAAAAGCACTGAAAACATTTTTCTCTGCCACGACGCCGATACACAGAGGTCTTTTCTCAAGGCTTCCGCAGAAACGGTCATAGTAACCCTTTCCCCGGCCCAGCCTCGTACCGGAAAGATCATATCCCATCCCCGGTACCAGAAGGATATCGATCAGAGACGGATCGACCTTCGGAAGATCCGATCTAGGCTCTAAGATCGAAAAACTGCCCTTTTCAAAGCCGTCTCCCGCTTCTGCTTCGTAAAAGACGATGTTCTCTCCCTCGACACGGGGAAAACAGGTCTTTACGGAAACTGACCGGAGAAAACCATCAAGTCTCAATTCCTCATCGATCGGCATATAAGCGGCGACGTAACGCGCCGTCCTTACTTTATCTTGCCACTTTTGCGGCCAATTCTCAATATTCAATACGTTCCGGACAGCATCCTGTGACGCATGTCTTCTGCGGTCACGAAGGACGCGTCGGATAAGTGCTTTTGCCCTGCGCGTATCCTCGTTCATGCTTCTTCCCCTGAAGAAGATCCGGCTTCTTCGAGCATCTTCTCAAAGTCATCTTCCGAAATGACGGTCACGCCGAGGGACTGTGCCTTGGTAAGCTTCGAGCCCGCAGCTTCTCCGGCAAGCACATACGAAGTATTCTTCGATACAGAAGACGACACAGTGCCGCCCTGCGCCAGGATCAGTTCCGAAGCCTGATTTCTCGAATATTTCGAGAGAGTTCCGGTCAATACGAAGATCTTACCGGCAAAAGCCGTTCCCGCCTTCTCACCTGCATCTTCTTCCATATTCACGCCGTAACTCCTGAGTTTTTCAATCAGGGCGAGGTTACTCTCTTTACTGAAGAAGTCCGAGACACACTGAGCCGTGACCATGCCGAAATCAGGAAGAGCCGCAAGTTCAAGGACTGTCGCATTCTTAAGGTTATCCATAGATCCGAAAGCCTTTGCCAGGGATCTTGCGGCAACAACACCGACATTACGGATACCGAGCGCCGCGATAAGACGTGACAGCGGCCGGTGTTTAGACTCCTCGATCGATGCCAGAAGGTTAGCCGTAGAGGACTCACCCATACGGTCCAGACCGGAAAGAAGTTCTTTTTTCTCGGAAAGCGCATAGATATCGGCAACATCGTGGATCAGGTCCGCATCCAGAAGGATATTGATCATGCCGGGGCCCATACCATCGATATTCATGGTGTCCTTTGACGCAAAGTGCATCATCGCACGGTAGACCTGTGCGGGGCAGAGCTCATTGAGGCAGTAAATATGTGCCTCTCCTTCTTTTCTATAAACTTTCTCACCGCATGCAGGGCACACTTCCGGCATACGGAAAGGCACTGTATCCGAAGGACGCAGTTCAGTCTTTACCGACACGATCTCCGGGATGATCTCGCCGGCTTTCCTGACAACGACCATATCCCCGATACGGACATCCTTCTCTTTAATAAAATCCTCGTTATTCAGTGTCGCCTTGCTGACCGTCGTACCTGCAAGATGAACAGGGTCGAGAATGGCAACAGGTGTTAACTTACCGGTTCTTCCGACTGACACTTCGATCGACAGAAGACGTGTCTGCTTCTCTTCCGGCGGATACTTATACGCGATGGCCCAGCGCGGGATCTTGGCGGTCTCACCGAGTTTCTCACGAAGGGCGATCTCATTGACCTTGATAACCGCACCATCGATCCCGTAGCTTAGTTCGCCACGGGATTCACCGATACTCTCGATGGCATTCCAGATCTCCTCATCTGTCCTGCACTCGATAAATCCCGGACTTGCCTCAAACCCGAGATCCGAAAGAAAACGGAGCGTATCTGCGTGAGAACTGAACTCTCTTCCGCGGACCGCCTGGATGTTAAACACGAAAATGGAAAGAGATCTCTCTGCCGCAACCTTGGCGTTCAGCTGGCGAAGCGAGCCGGCTGCCGCATTTCGGGGATTTGCGAAAGTCTTCTCTCCGGCGAGTTCTGCCTGTTCATTCACGCGCAGGAAGACCTCAAAAGGCATATAGACCTCACCTCTGACTTCCAGATAAGGGATCGACGGATCGATCGACTTCGGAAGGTTCTTGATCGTTCTTGCATTCTCCGTGTTATCTTCACCCACGAGACCGTCACCGCGCGTAGATGCACGGATCAGACGGCCGTTCTCGTATTCCACCGACACGGAAAGACCATCGATCTTTCTCTCGACCACGAAAGAAAGCCCGTCGGTACCTACCGTATTTCTCACACGTTCCGTAAACTCAAATACTTCATCCTTAGAGAAGATATCACCCAGACTCTTCATCGGAACCGCGTGCGGTACCTTAGAAAACTTCTCGTTCACACGTCCTCCGACATGCTTCGTCGGAGAATCCGGTGTCGCATAGATCGGATATTTAGTTTCCAGCTCCTCGAGTTCGCGGAGCATGGCATCGTATTCAAAGTCGGAAATGATCGGAGCGTCATTCTCATAGTAGAGCTTATTGTGCTTTTCGAGTTCCGTCCGGAGGAACTCCATTCTTTCCCAGATCTCCATACAGAAACACCCCGTTATCTCTTGATTTTGCCATCCTTACGTCCTCCGGCGAGATAGATGACCGGAAGGAACGAAACAACAAAGAAAAAGCCGCTCCACACCAGAAGATCGACACCCAGAAGGTTTCCTACCTTCGAGAAAATGCTCGTCTGAGGCACAGTGATAAACGGAGACAGCTTATAAAGGTCCGTCTTCAGAAGACGGTAAAGCGGATTCATAATGCATTCGTAGCACATACGTACCGGAAGCGCCAGAATAAAGGCATCCGCGATATATCTCGTCCACTCGGTCCTGTTTGACAGGACCAGCACGATCGTCCCCGCCAGCACCACGGCAACAAACACGGATTCGATCGAGAAAGACTTCGATGTGAATACTCTCACACAGTATATGATACAGGCCAGAAGCGAGAGCGCCATCGCAATCGCATCGCTGCTCTCCATCCGGCCTAAAAGGAGCATCGCACATGTGATGCCCATAATGACGATCAGTACTAAAACAGCAAAAGCAATTGCAGGCAAGCCCATCTTGCCTACAACTGCCTCTGTAGCCTGACATGTAATATCTGAAATGATGCGGAACGGATAAGTGAGCACCGTTCCCCAGAGCAGAAACAACAATATGGAAACGATCAATGCACGCAGATCACTTCGCACGGTTTTTGCCTTTCAGATACAAAAGTAAGGATTAATCTTCAAACTCGTACGGATCGTAGTCCGCCAGAAGCTCCTTAAGAACAGCCACTTCCTCCGCGGTCAGTGTGATGCCCTTACCTGCGCGCTCGTGCTCCGGAGCCCAGTCACGGATATCCAGCTTCGGCTTGCCATCATTCCAGCGGATGATGTTGACCTCACGATTCCAGTTAGACTTACTTGTCGAAAGGATACCGATCTCCTTAACGACCTCAGATTTAATCTCTGCCATAGCTCTACTTCCTTCCCTTCACGCGGTTTCACGATCCGGCACCCGCCGGGACCGCGCAAAACTGTTTTCAATACCACATGATTATATCATATATGCTATTATATATATACTTAAAAGAACAATTCTGTTCGAAAGGAAAAAGAACTGTCTTCTATGCACTGTTTTCTATCTGCCGCAGCGGCCTTTTCGCTTAAGATACCGATCCTTCAGATCTTTCTTATTCTGGTCGTTCTCGGCATTCTTTTTATTGCTTTTATGGTCATCTCCGCCGCCATGGTCAAGGTGGATCACCAGGATATTTTTCCGACAGAAAAGGACCGGAAAGATACGAAAGAAATAAGAATCGGATTCTTTTCGGACACACACGGGTTCGGATGCCTCCGTTCGCCGGAATGGATCGCCGGCCATTTCATCGAAAACAACTGTAAGGTAGTGCTTTTCGGCGGTGACTGTGTCCATCACAGAAACGTCCATAAATCCGATCTTAAGATGCTGACTGAGGTCGCCGCTCTTCTTAAGAAAAAGAACATCGATCTGATCGCCGTTCAGGGCAACCATGACTGGCATTTAGGCAAATCCGACTACGATAAGATGGGCGTGATCCTTTTAGGAGATACCTGGAGAGAGATCCCTTTTGAGAGAAAGATCGCCGTATGCGGCATTAACGACAGTGAAAGAGGCTACCGTCCATGGGGAAAGATCCCGAATGATTTCAGTGAATACGAGGGATTCCGTCTAGTTCTTGTCCATAACCCGGACTTCATCTATTCCCTTACCGATGCTTCAGAGCTGGATGCATCGGATCTTCCCTGCGACTATATCCTCTCCGGACATCTTCACGGCGGACAGGTCCATCTTCCGGGAAATCTCGAGTTTGTATTCTTCAGGAAAGACCAGATCGCCCGCGAAGAGGGGATCCTCGCAGGCGAATACAAGTTCCGCGGATACAAGGGATTCATCAGTAAGGGCGCCGGTAACGGCTTTCTGCCGATCCGTCTGTTCGCCCGTCCCGAGATCCATATCCTGAAATTACATATCTGAGCCGTTACTTACGTACGGATGGGTTCTTCTTATTCAGCAGGATCAGTACAGCCGCTGAAATAAGTACGCCCGCGAAGAAGATCAGAGAAACCGCGAACGCTTCCAGATTAAATGCGATTGCAGAGGCAATCAGGCACAGCGCAAAAATAGCACAGGCAATATCAGTAAGCCAGCTTTTCATTAAAGCCATATACATATACCTCTTTCCTGAAACACTTCCCTGTGCTTCATGATTCTATTCTACGAAGGATTTGATTATATGCTGATTATGATCTGCTGTTCTTTATGGTGCTTACAGTAAGAAATCCCAGGGAAACCATCCATACCAGAATGCCGATCTTACCGCCGAGGGCAACTGCGTTCACACCAGTAATGTTGAACAGTGTCGTAGAAATCAATATAACGGCAATACTCAGAGAAATAAATACGATTAAAGCTAAAACTACAAGTAGAAGGTATTCTACGATCTGCCTGCCTGTATTTACTTTCTTATTCTCTTCATTCATTGTATTTGTCATGTCGATTCCCTCCATGTCGTTCTTAGCTTATGTCTATATCTTACAGATGAAAGGTAAAGTCATCGTCAAACGAAGTTAAAGAAATAATAAAGATTGCCAGCGTCCGGCCCTCTCGGAAGAGAGAAAGATTAAGAAAGCGTCCTCCTAAAGCGCGAAAAAAGAGTTTTCCGAGCCTCCGCAGGGCAACGCCCGAGGACAGATCGAGAAAACTCTCTTTTTACGCGCTCAATTTAAGGACGCTTATTTAATCTTTGCTGCTTTGATCTTCCAGATCCCCTTCGCATACTCGCTGATCGTTCTATCGGAAGAGAACTTACCGGAGTTGCAGATGTTGATCCAGCACTTCTTAGCCCAGGCCATGCGGTTTGCATAATCCTTGTAAGCCTGGTCTCTGGTCTTTCTGTAATCGTCGAAGTCACCCAGTACATAGTAGGTGTCACCCGGCTGCCAGTTGCTGCCGTAGATCAGACCATTGAACAGATCCTGGAACATGCCTGT
>JAEEGJ010009056.1_pt1 | contig 26952 bp, 25 predicted proteins | sample 8958761 | NCBI WGS metagenome assembly JAEEGJ01 (sample SAMN16246546, study PRJNA631951) | gut metagenome | biome: gut microbiome; feature: rumen; material: RS-attached | host: Bos | place: Iran: Karaj | collected 2018-10 | reverse complement strand
GCATGGGCGGCTTTGGCGGCGGCATGGGCGGCTTTGGCGGCGGCATGGGCCCCGGCCAGGGCGGCGGCGCCACTGTGAGCACGGTCAGCGAGATCCAGGAAAAGTTCCCGGCCGAATACAAGGCCGCTCAGGAACTCCGTCAGAAAGATCCCGCTGCCTATCGCGAGAAAATGCGCGATCTCCAGAAGAAGCTCACCGACGACTCCAAGGAAGAGTCCAAGTAAGCTGAATCGGGATTTCCCGACATAAGACAATCGAGTCAACCGGACCGTGTTGCGATCCGGTTGACTTTTTATATCCCCCTGTCACTTTTTTCTTTCCTTATTTCAAAAAATATCGAAAAAAGTTTAAAATCGAAATGAAACGCCATTGACTTTTCAAAAACGAGGTGTATATTACTTTAGAATTAAAATAATCTAAAACCGAAACCAAAACCAATCGCGGAGTCCTGCCATGCTGAAATCTTCCTCCATACTCCTCGTCTTCCTCGTTCCCGCCACCCTCATCGTCCTCATCAAAGTGTGCCCGGCGAAGATTCAACCCGTTTCCGACGAACCTGTCATCAGCGAAGCCGAGGCCAGGCGCATTGAGGCGAAAGAACGCCGCGCCGAACGCGAGGAGGCCCGCAGGGAAAAACGCGCGATCAAACAGGCGCAGGAGAAGGAACAGCGGAGCCTCGAAGACTCCGACAGATGGTTCGCCGCGCATGGCGAGCCGTCCGAGTTCAGCGAGGATGACGGGGCGTTCGGATTCGAGGAGATTCCCGCTCCCGGCATGATGCCGATTCCGATGCCGCCGGTGCTCCCGAATATCGCGTACGGCAGGATGAGAGGCGGACGCGGTTTCGAGGGCGGGATCGGAAACGACGATTCCGGCGGTTCCCGGAATCCCGATTACGACGGATTCGGCGCGAACGGTTACGGCGACGATTTCGGAAACGGCTTCCGAAGATTCTGATCCCCGTACACAACCGGTTCAAAAAAGACCGTCTCCTCACGGATTCGGTCTTTTTTTTGTCCGGGATATCAGTGGGGATTGGGAAGTTCCCATGGGGATGTCTGATAGAATCAATGACGGCACGGAAAAACAGAGAAACATCCATGATCGCGTCGGCCGGAAGAGAAAGCGTTTTGACGCAGAAGGGCAGGAATCCATTTTTCACCGGTTCCATCGCGTCTATCTCTTTGAGGACATCCCTGTAAAAGAGTCCTCCGATCTCATCGTTCTGCGGGATCAGAAGACACCGGATACTCTCCCCGCCGGACAGCGCAGCCTGCCTCGACGGAATAATATAATCGTTATTTTCAAAAAACAAATTCTTCAAATATTTTTTAATTTTTAGAAGGTCTCTTCTCTCCTCCGACAGGGGCTATCATGTCATTGCGTCTGACATCGGGAAGCAAGAAAACCCGGAAAAATGTGGGGAAACGTTTGAAATCATTTTTCCCCGCACTATATTATTAAAAAGATTCTCAGAACGATTCACCCCGATTCGCATCGAAACGAGGTCAGAAAGGATTTTGTCATGAACTCACGTTTCTTCCGCCGCGGACTCTCCGCTTTCGCCCTCCTCGGCACGGCCGCCGTGCTCGCCGGAGCCATGAACCAGGGATGCGCTACCGACCAGGTCGAAGACGCATCTGTCACGCCTCGGATCACCCCTGTCAAAGCATCCGTGCAGGAGATCAAGACGCTTGACTTCAAGCGCCGGAACGATCCCGACTACGCGCAGGTCACACTCCCCCACACCATGAACGCGACGAACGGAACCGGCACGATCCCGCTCGAACGCGGCGACGGCTACTACCGCTACGCGCTCGACCTGAAGGAATCCGACCTTGACAAAGACTACATCATCCAGTTCGAGGAGGTCGGCCAGACCTCCGAAGTCTCCCTGAACGGCAATCTCCTCCACACGAACCGCTGCGGCTACACCCCGTTCGCCGTGAAGCTCGACGGCCTCAAGGCCGGACACAACGAGGTCACGATCCACACGAACAACCGCATTGACAACAACATGATCCCGAACAGCGGCGACTTCAATTTCTGCAACGGCGTCTACGGCCGCGCCTACCTGCTCAGCGGCAACGTCTATTTCGACCCGCAGGTGTACGGCATCGACAAGATGCACGTGATCCCCCTCTCCGTCAAGCAGGATCAGGTCCGCTTCGGCATCGCCGCGTCTGTCTTCAGCAAGGAGATAAAAAGCGCCGCGCTCGTCACCACGACGCTGAAGGACAAGGACGGCGGCGTAATCCTTTCCGAGACCAGCCCCCTCGCCGTCGCGCCCGGCGGCAACGAGTTCTACCGCGAATACACGTTCAAGAACCCGGTCCTCTGGCAGGGCAAGGAAAACCCGTACCTCTACACGGTCGATGTGACGCTGAACATGGACGGTGAGAACATTGACCGCATCACCATCCCGTACGGATTCCGCGACATCCAGCTGCCCTACAGCGCCAAGGACAACCTCCTCCGCCTCAACGGCAAGAAGGTCAGCCTCCGCGGCGTCTCCTACCACCAGGATTCCCCCGGCGTCGCCGTCGCCATGACCGACGAGGACCGCAAGCGCGACCAGGAGATCATGCTCGAGCTCGGCTTCAACTGGCTCCGCTGCGCCCACTATCCGCACAACGTGCGCGAATTCGCCGACTACGACCGCATCGGCATGATGTGCCAGACCGAGATTCCGTGGGTCAACGGCTTCACGAACACCCCCGCGTTCGAGAAGAACGTGATGCAGTTCACCCATGACATGATCAACAACCTCTACAACCACCCCAGCATCATCCTGTGGGGCCTCTCCAACGAGATCTTCTACTCCTGGAGCGGCGAGGAATGCGTCCGCGTCCACAACGACGCCTACACCCTCGCCCGCCGCCTCGACCCGTACCGCCCCGTTGGACACGTCGAGCGCGAGCAGGAAGTCCGCAGGGGCGCCAGCAACGGCCTGATCTCCGACTGGTTCGGCAACAACACCTATCCCGGCTGGTACTCCCCGACCACGTTCGAAAACACGAAGGATGGCGTGACCGACACCCAGGTCCTCGCCAAGTTCTACCTCCACGGCATCACCGAGTACGGCTACGGCGGAAACCCGTTCCAGCACAACTCCGACTTCATGACGCTCCACCCGAAGAGCAAGAACAACAAGACCGGCACCAGCAACGACACCGGCGGATGGCTCCACCCCGAGGAATACCAGACGCTCGGCCACATCTACTCCTGGAACAAGATCGCAGGAACGCCCGAGGGACGCCGCCTCACCTTCACCTCGCTCTGGATCCTCTTCGACTTCGCCGTCGGCAGCCGCAACGAGGGCGACACCCCCGGCATCAACGACAAGGGCCTCGTGACGCGCGACCGCAAGACCAAGAAGGACGCGTACTATTTCTACAAGTGCGTCTGGAATCCCGAAAACGAGATCCACATGATGTCCACACGCTGGGAAAAGCGCGACACGAAGGACATCGCGATCACCGTGTTCTCCAATGCCGAGAAGGTCGAGCTGTACCAGAACAAGAAGCTCGTCCAGACGCTTGACAAGCCCACCGACACCATCAACAACGTCGTGTGGAAGTTCGACGCCGTGCCGTTCAGCGACAAAGTCATCGAAGACGGCGGATACGACGAGTTCTCCGCCGTCGGCTACCGCAACGGCAAGAAGATCGGCCAGCACAACGCCCTCTTCACCTCCACCGCGAGAAACTGACCCGTCACAAACAAAATACCGCCCCGCGCCGGACAAAACGGACGGGGCTTTCTTAAAAGCAAAGGACACCTGAATATGAAGATCTTAGTCACCGGCGGAGCCGGATACATCGGAAGCCACACCTGCGTCGAACTCCTCAACAAGGGCATGGACGTGGTCGTCATCGACAACCTCGACAACTCCAACGCGGAATCCCTGAACCGCGTCGAAAAGATCACCGGGAAGAAAGTCGTGTTCTATGAAGCGGACGTCCGCGACCGCGCCGCGCTCGAACGCATCTTCACCGAACATAAGATCGACTGCACCATCCACTTCGCCGGACTGAAGGCGGTCGGCGAATCCGTCGCGAAGCCGCTGGAATACTACGACAACAACCTGAACTCCACGATCACGCTCGCCGAGACGCTCCGCAAGTTCAACTCCAAGAAGATCGTGTTCTCCTCCTCCGCCACGGTCTACAACGGCGCGAACAAGATGCCGCTCGCCGAGGACAGCATCACCGGCGGCTGCACCAACCCCTACGGCTGGACCAAGTACATGTCCGAACAGATCCTGCGCGACCTCGCGAAGGCCGATCCCGAGTTCACCGTGGTCCTGCTCCGCTACTTCAACCCCGTCGGCGCGCATTCGAGCGGCCTCATCGGCGAAGACCCGCGCGGCATCCCGAACAACCTCATGCCGTTCATCTCCCAGGTCGCCGTCGGCCGCCGCGACCACCTGAACGTCTTCGGCAGCGACTATGACACCCCGGACGGAACGGGCGTGCGCGACTACATCCACGTGGTCGACCTCGCGCGCGGACACGTCGCCGCCATCGACTTCATGCAGGCGAACAAGGGCGAATTCGTGTTCAACCTCGGCACCGGCGTCGGCTACAGCGTGCTCGACATGGTGAAGGCGTTCGAGAAGGCAAACGGCATCAAAATCCCCTACGAACTCGTCGACCGCCGTCCCGGCGACCTCGCCACCTGCTACTCCACCCCCGCCAAGAGCGAAAAGGTCCTCGGCTGGAAAGCCGAATTCGGCCTGGAGGACATGTGCCGCGACTCCTGGAACTGGCAGAAGAACAACCCCAACGGATTCAGCAAGTAATTTTTCGCCACCTCGACCCCAAACGTTTTGTTGGCGCTTTCAACTAACAGGAAGAGAAGGATTTGCAGAAGGATTCAGTTGTTGAGTTTTATTTAACAACTGAATCCTCCAAAAGACCTCGTTCGATTTAAGCTGCCCCGAAAATGAGATTTCTCCATTGGAACTTGGATAACGACAACATAGGAAATATCTGACATGATCGATCCGGTACTGGTTTCAGGGATTGTGGCGGACGGGATCGCGGCGTTGATTCTTGCTGCGATCTGGCACGCCCATCGGGAAATACGCGGGCGTGTGCTGCCGTTATGCGTTCTGACTTTACTTCATGCGATTCTTGTTCTGTTGTGCCTTTGTTGCGATTCCGGGGCCGTTGTCGGGGTCCTGCGGGCGCTTTTTTTTTCTCCCCACTTGTTTTGCTGCTGTTCGGTATCATCTACACGGGCGTGCTGTCCGAACTCTCCCGCATGACCCGGCATCTGGGAATATCATGTTTCATCTTTATCGCAAACATCATCCTTCAGGGCTTGATGACTATCGTTGTTCACATTGGAGGATACACCGGATAAGGTTTCGTCTCACCCCAACACAGGAAACAACATATGAATAAAACACCAGGACATATCGTTATTTTCAAGACAGATGACGGAAAAGTCTCCGTCGATGCCCGCTTCGATGCCGAAACAGCCTGGCTTTCCCTGGATCAGATGGCCGCGCTCTTCGAACGGGACAAATCGACCGTTTCCCGTCATATCAGGAATGTTTTTGAGGAAGGAGAACTGAAGCCGGAGGCAACTGTTGCAAAAATTGCAACAGTTCAAAAAGAAGGAGAGAGAACTGTTGAACGACTGATAGAGTATTACAACCTTGATGTGATCATATCCGTCGGGTACCGCGTAAAATCCCAAAGGGGAACCCAGTTCCGCATCTGGGCGACGAAACGCCTGAACGAGTATATCCGCAAGGGATTTACTCTTGACGACGAGCGCTTGAAAAACGGGGGCGGACGTTATTTCCGGGAACTTCTTCAGCGCGTCCGGGATATCCGGTCCAGCGAACGGAATCTGTATCAGCAGGTGACCGATATCTATGCGACGGCGATTGATTATGATTCCTCCTCGGAAACCACGCGGAATTTTTTTGCCACGGTACAGAACAAGATGCATTACGCCGCACATCAGCATACTGCCGCCGAGATCATTTATAACCGGGTCGATGCGGATAAGCCGTTCGTGGGAATGACGAATTTCAAGGGGAACTATGTGACTCGCGAGGATGTATCCATCGCAAAGAATTATCTCTCGGACAAGGAATTGCAGACTTTAAACCTTCTGGTCTCCCAATTCCTTGATTATGCGGAGTTGCAGGCGCTCGAAGAAAAGACCATGACAATGAACGACTGGATCGCCGCTCTTGACACCATCCTGACCGGCAACGGACGATCCCTGCTTGCCGGAACAGGTTCAGTTTCCCATCGTCAGGCAATGGAAAAGGCGGAACATGAGTTTGAAATATACAGGGCGAAAGAAATGCGTGAATTGGAGTCGGATTTCGATCGCATGCTGAAGGAAATCGAAGAAGCGAAGAAACTGGAAGAATAAATAAAAACGAAATACAACCCACCAACTGGATCAGGAGGACGAATATGGTAGAACTGGTGTTTGCGACCGCGCTGGACGGGATCGTGACGTTTGTCCTTTTCCTCATCTGGCAAAACGAACGCGAAATACGCGGCCGTCTGCTGCCGTTATGCGTTCTGACCTTGCTGCATGCGCTCCTGTTTCCCCTGATGCTGGTTTGCGATTCGCTCCATGCGAGGTTTGCGGAATACATTCTGGGCGGCATCCTTCTTTTCTCCACTCCGGTCCTGTTTGTTTTCATCATCATGTATTCGATCAGGCTGTCGAATCGATCCCGCATGACCCGGCTTCTGGAAATCTCCACCGTCATTTTCATCCTCAACCTCGTCATTCAGGCTCTGTGCGCCATTTTCGCCTGGGGACACAGTCAGGGCGGATGAGATTTTATTCGGGACTTGGAACCATAACAGCATAGGAGACACGAATTATGCTCGAACATGCTCCGGAACTGTTGCTTTTGCCCATCGCGGGCGTGATTGCGACGATAATCCTTTTTAATATTTGGAAAGACAACTGGGAGATACGCGGACGCGTGCTGCCGTTGTGGATTCTGACGCTGCTGCATACACTCTCGTTCCTATTGTTTTCCTGTATGATGAACATGCACAGAGGATTGGCCGAAATCGCAGGTATTATCCTGGGCTGGATCTATCTCTGTGGCATTCCCGTTTTTCTGCTGTTCATTCTGATCTACGCGACCGTATTGGGGATCATGGACCGCATGACCCGGCAGATCGGGCTCGCCGCCGCGATTTTCGCCGGAAACGTTATCCTTCAGCCTTTGATCTTCATTCTCATGTGCTTACTTCGTCCCGGACTTCTGGAATAACCCATCGGAGCTTCCCATGAAAAAACGCACCAGCTTTTCCTCCGCATTCCTCGCCGTTTTGTTCGCCGTCCTGTTCTGCGTCGTGCTGGGCGGCTCCGCTGCTCTCTTCACCGTTTTCACCGCCGAAATCGCGCCCGCGACGCGAACTCCCGGCTACGCAGACCTGACGGCACGGTTCGGAGCGCCGGTCGATCCCGACGAAGCCCGGCGATGGGTTGAGCTCGGAGAGACCGCGCGGAAGGGTCCGGAAGCGCTTTTGAACCGAATCCGCGAAGATAAAACTCCCGCGCCATTGATCCACTCCAGATGGTATGTCGACGAACGGATCGCGAAAGAGTTCCCGGACGCGGTCGAAACCGAAAACGCCATACGGGAGTTCGGGCGCGCATGGCTGGTCCAGCTGGAAGAGGAAAGCCGGACACTTCGTGCGCTGACGACAAACGAGGAACGCGAGGCGAAGGCATGGACGCTGCTGAACCTCGCCGACTGGATCGGGAGCGCGGGCGGCTACGGGAACGTGTGGCTGTTTTTCCGTCTTCAGGACCTCGCGAATATCCCGGTCGGGTATCTGCTCTCCGACAACGAATATCCGATGGCCTCGCTGGAACAGCTCGTTCCGCGCCTGCGGGACTATATTGGGATCTTCACGTCGATCGGCATCCCCGCGCTGAACTCCGAAGCGCCGGAACCGGTGTTCAAGCTCGGAGAGGTCAAGCCCGATCCGAAATTCGGTCCGCCGCGTTCAAAATCCGAACGGGCTCTTGACATTCAGACTCCTGCACTTTCCGTTTGGGGGAAAAAGCATAACGAAGCGGTCAACAGCCTGAGAAAAACGCAGAAAGAGGGGGAATACGTCGGCGACCTGACCGGCGCGGAAAAACGCAGCCGTCTCCCGGAGAATCTACAGTTCTTCACCGACGACAGCGATGACAACGGATTCGACGCGAAGCCCTTTACCGCGCTGGCGCACTGGGACGACAAATTCCACTACAAAATCCTGCTCGGTTTGGTTGGGAGCAACATAAAATATAGTTTTGCTTTATTGGAGTTTAGGCGAAAAGTCGGGAATATCCCAGGACCATATGTTTTCACTCATGAAGAAATCGCTCAAGGAGAAAAGAACAAAGAAGACTCCGCAAAAAAAGGAGGAAAAGTTGTATTGTATTGGGATAATCCAAACTTTGATGCTCAAGAGTTTGCTTTTAGAAAAGCGTGGTGGACGTTGTCAGACATTCCAGAGGAGAATCGAAATCTGTATCTAGATGCATACAGACTTATTAAACTTGTGCGCGAGAATAAACTGTGGGATGATGATTATCAAAAAAAACTTCTTTATAACGAGAAGAGCGAATGGAGTATTCATGTAAAAAAACAGCAGCAGAGAAGCGAAGAACGGGAAAAACAGGACAGGGAAGACCCGGTCTACCTGAAATATACCGCCGCGCGCACCATGTGGAAGGATGCCATCGAAAACACGAATCGGATCGAGAAAAAGGTGCTCGAACTGATGAAAAACGCCGGAGCAAGCCAGCCGGAGCCGCCCCTGGATGCCCATTATCTGTTTCTGTTGCGTGACGAGAAATATGACGAAGCCGAAGCCTATTTCGAGAAAAGGAAGCGCAATGCCCTGGGGCGTCTCCCCAATCGGGACGATCTCGTGCGTCAACTTGAAGCGCTCCTGATTCAGGAATCCGAAGCTTTTCAAAAACAGGTCGAACAGGAACGGGCTTACTCCAAAGCGAAAAAAGAATACGAAGCGTACAAAGCGGAACTCGACAAACAGAGAAAGATCGAGGATCAGAAGGAAACAGAGGACTTTTTCAAAAGGCGCAACATCCATTGATCTCCCCGAAAAAACACCCCCACGGAAAAAAACGCGACATATTGCCGCGCCCTGCCCCGTCGGGTTTTCGGACTGGACCGGCTTACAAGCAGATGCGGAAGGCGAACCGTTAATGAACGTATCTTTCCGTTCTTTAACGTCCGTTTTTCAAAAAAGGCGTGATTATTTTTCTCGTTTCGCCTTGATTTCATGCCGCGCAAAGGTATAGTATTGTCCGAGGACGTCGGAGCGCATCATCCGCTTTTCATCGTTCCGCACCTCCTTTCCCGTTCAGGCAAACAACACCCCCGTCAAATGGAGTACACAAATATGTTCCCGACGCTCAGACACACCGCCGCGTTGCTCGCGCTGTCCGCCCCGATCCTTTTCTCCGCAGCCGTCCTCGCTGCCGATGCGCAGTTCATGCACCCGGACGCCGAAGTTCAGAAAAACTTCCCGATCCTCTCCAAATTCAACGCCGGGCGCGCGCCCTCCGAACGCATCCTGAAGCGCGGCGACCACGACATCTACGCGATCCTGCATTTCGGCCCGAACACGTTCTACGACAAGGAATGGGGCTACGGCGACGAGGATCCGCAGCGGTTCGCCCCGACCGAGTTCGACGCCGAGCAGATCGTGAAAGCCTGCAAGGACGGCGGCATCACCGGCATCATCATCGTCTGCAAGCACCACGACGGCCTGTGCCTGTGGCCGACCAAGACCACCGAGCACAACATCACCAAAACCAAATTCCGCGACGGCAAGGGCGACTACGTGAAGGAAATGGCGGACGCCTGCCGCAAGTACGGCCTCGACGTCGGGTTCTACGTCTCCCCGTGGGACCGCAACAACGCCAAATACGGCACGCCCGATTATCTGCCGGTCTTTCAGGAACAGCTCCGCGAGATCCTGACCAACTACGGCCCGGCGTTCGAGCTCTTCCTCGACGGCGCGAACGGCGGCGACGGCTACTACGGCGGCGCACGAGAACGCCGCAACATCGACCATCGCACGTACTACGACTGGATTCACACCTGGCAGATGGTACGCGAACTCCAGCCCGGCGTGGCGATCTTCAGCGACGTCGGCCCGGACGTGCGCTGGATGGGCAACGAGCAGGGCTTTGCCGCCGAGAAATCCTTCGGTTCCTGGACCCCGCGTGCTCCGTGGGGACAGCGCGGTGAGCCCATGCCCGGCTTCTGCGATTTCGCGGACAACCCGGTCGGGAAGAAGGACGGCGTGTTCTACATGCCCGGCGACGCCGACGTGGCGTTCCGTCCGAACTGGTTCTACCACGCCTACGACGACAACAACCAGAAGAGCGTGCATCACCTCGTGCGCATCTACCTGCGCTCGGTCGGCTGCGGCGCGTACATGAACCTCGGCATGGCGCCGGACAAACGCGGCCTGATCCACGAGAACGACGTAAAGCGCCTGAAGGAGTTCAAGGCTGCCATTGATTCGCTGTACGAAAACAAGGTCTTCGGCGATGAAGTCAAGATCGAAAACAACGTCGGAACGGTCGAATTCGGCGGCGCGAAGAAGCTCAACTTCCTCAAAATGGCGGAATTCCTTTCCACGACACAGGGCGAACTCGTCTCCGGCTACGAAGTCGACGTCCGCAAGGGCGGCAAATGGGAAACCGTGCTGAAAGGCCAGGCGATCGGCCTCAAGCGCCTGAAACCCATCCCGACGCAGGACTGCGACGCGGTCCGCATCCGCATCACGGAAAGCTCCGCCCCGGTCAAGGCGCTGAAATTCTCCGGCTACCTCGCGCCGGAAGACCTCATCGGCGTCGGCACGGCAATTCAGGAGAACGACATCCGCTCGCTCCCGAACTACCGCAAACTCGAGGTCAACCCCGCCAGCCAGTTCACCCCGATGCACCCGCTCCGCTACCTCGAATTCCCCGTCTCGCGCGACAAGGCCATCTCCGGCTTCGTCTTTACTCCTGCCGCAGGCGCTCCGCTCGGCACGCCCGACCGCTGCACCGTCGAGATCCAGCAGGACGGCAAGTGGGTCAAGGCCGCGGACCGCGAGTTCTCCAACGTGAAGTCCAACCCCGTGCCGCAGCTGATCCCGCTCGACAACGTGAAGACCAACCGCATCCGCATCCGCGCGGACCGCTTCCTCGACGGCGCGGAGGAAATGGTCTTCGGCGAAATGGGCATCCTCCTCGCGGAGTGACCCCACGCCTCAAATAGAATCGAAAGCCTCCCTCCTGAACAAAACGGGAAGGAGGCTCACGTATTATTCTCTACAGTTCAATCAGACAGGAAAGGTAATACCTTTTTCATTCTCTGCCGGAACGAATACGTCGTCAGCGCACGGACGATCATTTTGAGATAATAGTGCTTCGGTTCAACGAAAAAAGCCTCGACACTTTTCCGTTTGAACCTGCCTCCCCGGTATAGGCTCAGCCCGTAGGCGAAATTGACATAATCGTAGCATTTCAGCTGGGAGGAGTAGAAAGACAGCGCCTGTTTCTTCTGTTCTATCTCGTCGCTGATATCCAGGATCACCTGCGGATCCGGGATCGGCACCCAGACCTCATATTCGATCAGCCGGGCTTTTGCATGTTGAGCCCTGATCATTTTCCGCAGAAAATAAAACGCATGCAGATGGTCCTGGCTGTTTTCGAAGCGGCTTGTTACAAATATAAAGTCGTATTCCCGAATGTCATATTTGCTCACGACGGAATAATACCGATAGACGTCACAGTTCAGCAAGTCCAGCATCGTGTATTTCCGGACGTTCAGAAAAGCCATGACGTCCTTGAATTCCTGCTGCCGGAGGATCCTGGTCTTTTCCGGAGTCGCGGCTGGATCCTTGTGGTCATACCCGAAACGTCCGTCCGAAAGCAGCAGGACGTCCGTCTGCGGACCATATTTCAGCAGCAGCCCGCCGCATCCGATGGTCTCGTCGTCGGCGTGTGGCGCTACGACAAGAATACGGTCCGTCTCTTTCAGATTCAGAAGACCGTTTTTGTTCCACGGTTCCCGTTCGATTCGTTGTTTCTCAGACATTCTGTTTCCCTGCGGTTGTCAAAGGTTGTAATCTCCGTCAAACGGCCCGAAAAACCAGCTGTCCCGTGTGTTTCCGGTCTGTTCAATTACCCGGACGACTTCAGGATCGTTTGAAATCCATTCGAATCTGTTATGCCCCGTTTTCCGCAGATGAGGCATGTGTTTGTTCAGAACCGGCTGAATAAAATCAGGGAATCCTGTCGATTCCAGCGTGATGGCGGATGTTTCCTTTTTCAGGAATCTCCGCGCTCCGCGCAGCAGCAGATCCATTCGTTCCGGGGCGTTCTCCAACGCGATCATGTCCATGATCTGCCAGCGGTCGGGCGAGCCGCGCATGGGACGCAGTACGATGAAACCTTCCAGTTCATTCTTATCACAAAAAGCCGCCAAAAGAACACATTTCCCGCTTCGGACATCCTCCCCGAAAAGCCAAGTCAGGGTTTCGACATCACGGGATGCCACGATTCCGCGGTTCTTCGACAGATACCGTTTCCAGAAATCGTCAAAACGGGAATCGAAATTCATCACACGACGGACATGAGCTTCTCCCTCTGTGGCGTAAGACCGCATTTCGTCCGCGGCATGCTTGAATCCGTGAGAAACCGGTTGCGGCAGATGAAACACCTTGCGCCGGATCAGAAGCCAAAGGAATCGGATCGGACGGATGATCCCGAACCGCATTTCCGTCCAGGACTCCGCTCCGGGGCGCCAGCCGAAGGATTCATAAAACTTGGCCGCGACATAGATGCACGTATTGCCAAGGCAAAGACGGCTTTGATATTGATCTCCTTCAGCCCGTTCGTGAACCTCAAACAGAACAGGAAGAGAACAGCCGTCCGGGTCTTTACAGAAAGTACTGGCGAAAACTCCGAACATCTGTTCCTGTCCCAGATACATCCGGCGAACGATCGAAGCTTTAAAACAGACGGCTTTTCCGTCCTCGAACCCAATGCAGCCGGCAGGCACGATCTGTTTCCGGACGGGATTATCCAGTATTCTTTTTAGCTGGGGCAATATGCCATCTCCGAAACAGATGGAAACAAGCTGGCTGATTTTGGGAAAAGTTTCTTCTGTAAAATCACTGAATTCGGTTTGCATGGAAGATGTTGCTCCGGTTTCGTATCTTGGCGACAAGAGGTTTATTAATGTGAGGACATTATCCCGTTTACATTGCGGTGTATCCTCCGTCGACGGTCAGAGAGGAACCGGTTATGAACCGCGATGCGGGATTCAGCAGAAAAATGACGGCATTTGCAACGTCTTCCGCATCTCCAAATCCAAGTGGTTGTTTCGCCTCCACCCTCTGAACAGCATCCTCGCCAGTAATGAGAGACAATGATTCCAGCATCTCGGTTTTTATGTTCGACGGAAGGACGGCATTCACTCTGACGCCCCTGTCAGCAAGCTCGATAGCCAGAGAGCGTACCGACGCATTTAATGCGCCTTTTGTGCCAGCATAAACGGATACGCCCTTCCAGCCGGCGACGGCGGCTACGGAAGAAACTGCGACAATACTTCCCCCGTCGCTGTATTTCTTCCGGATAAAATGCCGTACCATCAACATAAAGGAAAAATAATTCACGGTAAAAGATTCAAGCATCGACTTCATTGAGGCAACTGTAGCCGGAGCGCTGACACCGATGCCGGCGGCATGAACCAGACCGGTCAGCTTCACTCCGTCAGCGCATGCCGCGTCAAAAAGATTAGGAACAGATTCTTCTGGATTCTGAAGATCCGCGGGAACCACCAGATGTCCGCTTCCTGGGAGAGAATTGCGGACCTCCTCAAGTTTATCCCCGTCCCTTGCGACCAGAACGACGCTGGCTCCTTCTTCCGCACATCTCCGTGCACATGCTTTGCCGATACCTCGGGATGCCCCGGTGACGAGAATCATTTGTCCTTTCAATATCATTGCATTTCTTTCAAAATATCATTGACTGTAACAAAAGAACGGATCTTCGACGCCGGCAGCTTGATATCGCATTCGCTCTTGAACAATGCGATCAGACCGAGCATGTTCATAGAATCCCATTTGAGTTCCGAGAGAAGTTTGTCCGGAGTGATTTCGGATTCATCCACCTCAAAAAGTTCGGCAAGCAGTTCGATTTTTTTCTCGTCCGTCATAAAAGACCGCCTTTCTTTATTCATTTTTGGTTAAATGGTAAGAACAGTTGCGCCATAGGAATACCCGACGCCAAATCCGGTAACAAGGACCTTGTCTCCCTGATGAATCCGGCCGGATTCAAGCAGATCGGCCAGAGCGATCGGGATTGTGGAGGAAACGGTATTTCCAGTATTCTCCATGTTCAAATAGAACCGGTCTTCGGGAATTCGCATCATTTTTCTAAGAAACCCCAGAATGTAGGAATTGGCCTGATGCGGCACGACCATCTTTACGTCATCCAAACCCAACTGGTTCTTTTTCAAAGTCTCTTTCACCAAGGAGGGGACAACATCTATGGTAAAATTGAAAATCTCGGGGCCATCCATAAACAGATCGTGATCCGTGTAGACATTGCCGGATCCGTATGTTTTTTCCTCGTCGCCGCCTTCGGGACAGCGCAAACCGCCGTTTTTTATGATCAGATTGCCCGCGCCGCTTCCGTCTGTTCCCAGAACAAATTCGCCGATCTTCCCGGCATCTTCCTCCGTCAGGAACGTCGCGGTGGCGGCATCGCCGAAAATCGACCGGTTTCCTTTATCCTTCCGGTTGATTCTTTTCGTGTATGCTTCCGCGGTAACAAGCAGGACTCCTTTGGCAATATGCCCAAGGAGAAGCCCTTTCGCAAGAGAAAGCCCGTATATATACCCTGAACATCCCAAATTGTAATCAAGAGCGCCGATGGAAGTCGGAAGCCCGAGTCGGTTCTGAAGGATGGACGAATTTCCCGGCAGAATATAATCTGGATTCTGTGTGCAGAAAAGAAGATAGTCGACAGATTCTTTGACTTCCGGATGATCCTGAAACAAACAAAGACACGCCTTTTCCGCCAGATCAAGAGGCGTTTCGTCCTCCGAAGCGACATGCCGCGAAATAATCCCGACTTTTTGCCCGATCTTATCCGCGCTCCATTCAGGAAACTCCTTTTCAAGATCCTGATTGGTAAGCACACGGACTGGGAAATAGGTTTTTATGATCATGCTGTACACCCCGTTATGAGTTGCGTTTTCGAGCAGTCATATCCGAAATATGCCTGTTTCCTTGAATGCCACTGCATAAACGGGAACTGGATTGGTTTTGTCCAATTTATTCGCAAAGCATTCCTTCCGCAGCAATGGATATCAAGACCCGCTTTGACTATACTATAGCATACATCAAAAAAAAATCAATCATGTTTTTTGAAACAACGAAGAAAAAAACAAAACGGATATGACGCAGTCAGAAAAAGTTATTTTTTTTAGGTGTACCGCTTGATTTTTCGTTTTTTTACGTTAAATTTATCGTTGTAACGCATCAAATCAAACGACATTTCAACGATAAAGGCAACCGACCATGAAGAAACAGAAGACCACGCTCCGCGACATCGCAAAAGCCGCAAACGTCTCCATGATGAGCGTATCCCGCGCCCTCCGCGGCGGCGTCGGCGTGAGCGGCGAACTCCGCACGCGCATCACCCGTCTCGCCGAAGAGCTCGGCTACGTGCCGAACCGCCTCTCCTACGAACTCGGCCAGCAGAAAAACACCATGACGGTCGGCGTGGTGATCCCGCACTTCGGCAACTCGTTCTTCACGAGCATCCTCCAGCAGATCGAAGCCACGCTCTTCACGCACGGCTACCGCATTCTGCTCGCGTGCAGCTTCAACAACCCGATCAAGGAATTCCACGACATCTCCGCGCTGCTCGAACGCCAGGTCGACGGCATCATCTGGGCCCCGGTCGTGTACGACGAAGGCCGCCGCGCCGCCGAGCTCATCATGCGCCAGAACTGCCCGCTGGTCTTCATCGACCGCAAGATACCCGGCATCAACACCGACTCCGTGGTTGTCGACGACCGCCACGGCGCGCTGTCCGCCATGCGACACCTCACCAGCATGGGCCTCCGCAAGATCGCGTACTTCGGCGCGCGGCTGGATTCCTACGTCACGCAGGAACGCCGTTCCGGGTATCTGGCGGGCCTCCGCGAGGCGGGGATCGAGGTGCGCGGCGACTGGATGTTCCGTACCGGCAACGACATGATCGCCGGCCAGAGCGCCGTCGCGCAGCTGCTGGAACAGAAAGAGAAGGTCGAGGCGATCTTCTGCTTCAACGACATGCTCGCGGTCGGCACGGAGCTTGAACTCCTGAACCGCGGCATCCGCATCCCGGAGGACATCATGCTCGTCGGGTTCGGCGGCGTCTTCGAAAGCGGCATCGTGCGCGTGCCGATCACGAGCGTGCATCAGGACGAGAACGCGCTCGCGACCGCCGCGGCGGAACTCCTCCTCACGCGCATGAACAACCCGACCATGAAACTCCCGTCCGTGGAACGCGTGATCCCGACCAGCCTGATCGTGCGCGAATCGACCCTGCGTCTCCCGTCCGCGGTGAAACCAACCTCGAAGAGCAGCATCGCCGCCCCTGCGACGAAACCCGCCGCGAAAACGAAGGCAAAAGCCTCCGCGAAAAAGAAATCGCGTTGATCCGCCGGTCCGAATGCGCCGGAACCGTTACCCGATTCGTTTCTCCATGACGTAATCGTCCATGTAGAACCCGCCGCCGATGTCGTTTTTCACGGACTCGACGGTCTCGAACCCGTTTTTGAGGTAGACGGAAATCGCGCGTTCGTTGTGCTTGTTCACGTTCAGCCGGAGCCGTTTGAATCCGGCGGCGCGGCACACGTCAGAAGCATAGTCCAGCATCAGCCGCCCGAACCCCTTCCCGTGGCACGAGGTCAGCAGATACACCTTGTGCAGTTTTGCCGTGTCGCCATGATACGGCGACCAGGAGATATACCCGGACGGCACATCGTCCACGAGCAGCGCGGCGAAATGATACCCCTCGCGCAGTTCGCGTTCCATGACCTCCGGCGCGTACATCATGTTCATCATGTACGGGACCTGTTCGGGCGGGAGGATCGGGGCGAACGTCTTCGGCCACACCTCGTCCGCGATGTCGCGCACGATCTGAAGGCTTTCCGGCGTATCGAGCGTTACGAACGACGTTTTCATTTCTTCCTACCTGTCTTTTTTGCCTGTTTGAGCATATCTTCCGCATGGGCGGACGCCGATTCGCCGCCGCCGAGCATGCGGGCGATCTCCTTCACGCGGGCGGCATCGTCGAGCTTGCGGATGCCGGAGAGCGTGCGGCCGCCGGAAACGTGTTTGGCAACGCGGAAATGCGTGTCCGCGCAGACCGCGACCTGCGCGAGATGCGAGATGGAGATGATCTGTTTGTAACGTCCGAGCAGCGCGAGCTCCTCGCCGACCCGGCACGCGGTCTCGCCGCCGATGTTCGCGTCGATCTCGTCAAACACCAGGATCGGGATCTCGTCGACCGTGGCAAGTACGGTTTTGACCGCCAGCATCACGCGCGCCACTTCGCCGCTGCTCGCGACGTCGCGGAGCGGGATCATCGGGACGCCCGGATTCGCGGAGAAGAGGAACGTGACGGCGTCGGTCCCGAGGGGGCCTTCTTTCGCGGCGGAGAATTCGAGCTGATACGCGGCCTTCAGAAAGCCGAGCTTGTGCGTTTCCTTCGACAGCGCGTCTTCGAGTTTTCCGGCGGCGGCTTTGCGTTTTTCACTGAGACACGTGGCGGCGGCCCGATAGTTCCGGTACGCTTCCGCCTCCTGCTTCTCGAATTCCCTGCGGCGGAGTTCGGCGTCGTCGAACGCCGCGACGCGTTCCCGGACGCGTTCCAGATGCGCCAGCACGTCGTCGAGCGTCGGCCCGTAACGGCGTTTCAAGGTCTGGAGCAGGCGCATGCGTTCCTCCATCTCCTGAAACTCCTGTTCGTCGATCTCGACCTCGGAGGCGAACGACGCGAGTTCGGAAGAGAGGTCGTCCACGGCTTCTTTTGCACTGTCGAGTGAGTTCAGAAATTCTTCTGCTTTCGTCGGCTCGATACGTTCCAGTCCGCGCAGGATCCGGCGGCATTCGGCGAACCGCTGGGAAATACTGTCCTCGCCGTCGGTCAGCCCGCCGCACACCTGCGACGCAAGTTCGATCACGCTGCGCGAATTGGCGGCGAGGTCATGCCGGGCTGTCAATTCGTCGTCCTCTCCGGCGTGAATGTCCGAGCGTTCGATCTCCTCGCAGTCGCGGCGGAGACGCGCGGCCTCTTCCGGCGACGGCAGGGACGCGGCGAACGCGTCTTTTTCGCGGCGGACGGCGGCGAGCTCGTCCCAGCACAGCCGGACAGCGTTCAGTTCCTTCTGAAGCCCGGCGAACCGGTCCAGCACGTCCAGCTGATTGGCGGTGTCGAGGATCGCGGCGTTTTCGTTCGCGGCATGAACGTCGACCATCGCCGACGCGATCGCCCGGAGCACGTTCAGGTTCACAGCCGAGCCGTTTACGAAATTGCGCGACGAACTGTGCGTGATCACGCGCCGGACCAGGATGCTGTCCGGTTCGTCCGCCGAGACCAGCGCGTTTTCCTCCAGGAACTCGCGGAGTTTCGGCAGAGCGCCGGGTGCGAGCGTGAATCCGGCGGAGATTTCGCAGTGGTCCGCGCCGGTGCGGATGGCGGACTTGTCGGCGCGGTTCCCGAGCAGGAGCCCAAGCGCACCCATGATGACGGATTTTCCGGCGCCGGTTTCGCCGGTGATGACGTTGAACGACGGGCCGAATTCGATTTCGGCCTCTTCCACGATGGCAAGATTCTGTACGGAAAGCCAGTTGAGCATGATAAGGATATGTTCGATTCCGGACGGGAGAAGCGAAAGCCTTTTGCAGGAAGGTATCTCCGCCGCGGATCAGGATGAGGTTTTGTTTTTCACAAAAAAGATACGTCTTTCCGGCACAAAAATCAATTCGAACCGCGAAAAAAAACGAAAAAAACACGTTCATCGCTTGAAAACGCCCCCGAATGACGCTAAATTTCTTATTCAATACACCAACACACCAATCATCCGGCCGCACCCGCCTGCCCGGGCCGTGCGGCTTCCCGCATCACCATGGAATCCGCACTGGCAAAACAAGTCTACGACAAACTGCTGTCCGTTTACGGCCCCCAGAAATGTTTTCTGGAGCACATGACGCCGTTCCAGCTCCTCGTCGCCACGATCCTGTCCGCCCAGTGCACGGACAAACGTGTGAACATGGTCACACGCGACCTCTTCAAACGCTGGCCGGACGCCGAGGCATTCGCGAACTGCGGCCGCGAGGAGCTCGAACAGGCGATTTTCACCTGCGGATTCTATCGGGCGAAAGCCGATCATATCCTGAAAGCGGCGAAAGCCATCGTAGAACAGTTCCATGGCGAACTGCCAGACACGATGGAAGGACTGCTCAAACTCCCCGGCGTCGGACGAAAAACGGCAAACGTAGTGCTCGGCGACGCCCTCGACAAGCCGGGATTCCCCGTCGATACTCACGTGCGGCGTCTCTCCGCGCTCATCGGCCTCTCCGGCTCGTCCGATCCCGAGGTCATCGAATCCGACATCTGCGCCGTGATGCCCCCCGAGACATGGGCGCAGTTCTCGCATCTGCTGATCGTCCACGGGCGCACCCGCTGTCCGGCGAACCGTCCGGACTGTCCCCGCTGCGAGCTTAAAAAACTCTGCCGTCATACGAAGACCGGAAAATCCGTTGGAAAGAAGGCATCCGCATCGAAGAAAACGGTCAAGGCTTCGGCAAAGAAGGCCGCCTCCCCTGCCCGACCGGCAAAGAAATCCACCTCCAAATCCGGGCGGGAATCATGATCAAGAAGTATTTCCGCGAGATCAAGAAGTTCCCCGACTGGATCTACTGGGCCCCCGCCAGGTTCATGCTCTGCTGGCGCAAACTGATGCCTGTCACGATCGTCGATCCGAACGGACTCTTCGAAGAATACCGGAACGCTCCGGAACGCGTCTGCATCATCAACATCTGGCACAACCGCCTGCTCATGCTCCCGCCGCTCTTCGAACGCCCCCTGCGAGAACGCACCGTGGCGGTCATCAGCGCCTCGCGCGACGGCCAGTACATCGCGGATTTCGCCGCGCAGTTCGGCGCGAAGAGCATCCGCGGGTCCAGCACACGCCAGGGCGTAAAGGTCCTCCACGACGCCATCCGCACGATCAAAGGCGGCTGCATGGTCATCTTTACGCCGGACGGACCGCGCGGTCCCCGCTACCACATGAGCAAAGGCCCGATCCACATCGCATCCCAGCTCGGCATCCCCGTCGTCGCGCTCGGCATCAACTACTCGGCGTACTGGGCCGTGAAGAGCTGGGACGGATTCCGCATCCCGAAACCGTGGGCGAAACTCACTCTGATCATCGGAAAAGAACTCCACATCCCAGCGAACCTGACCGCCGAAGAACTCGAACACTGGCGTCAGGAAGCCGAGGACGAACTGAACCGCGCTTCCCTCGTGGAACCCAAGGATTACTTATGAGCGAAAAAATCGCCGTCATCTGCATCGGCGACGAGCTCCTGAAAGGCGCCGTCGTCAATACCAACCTCTCCTCCATCGGCGTGCGCCTGCTCTCGCTCGGCGTCGTCCCGGTCTCGTCCGTCGAGGTCCCCGACCGCCGAGAAGATATCCTCGCCGCGCTGGAGTTTTCCCTCGCCCGCGCCGACATCGTCATCACCAGCGGCGGACTCGGTCCGACCGCCGACGACGTGACAAAGGAATACATCGCGGAACGCTGCGGCATGCGGCTGGAGGAGGACGGCGCCGCCGCGCTCAACATCATGAAACACTGGAAGATGCGCCATCCGAGCGAGGAGATCCCGCCGCGCGTGTTCAACCAGGCGCTCGTCCCCCACGGCGCGAAAGTCATCCGGAACGACTGCGGCACAGCACCCGGGCTCATCCTGCGCACGCCGGAAACCGACGAATTCCCCGGCCGCACGATCATCATGCTCCCCGGCCCGCCGAACGAGCTCTGCCCCATGATGGACGCGTCCATTATCCCGTTCCTGAAAAAGACGCTCAAGCACTTCACGTTCACGCGCGAATTCCATGTCGCCGGACTCGGCGAAAACATCGTCGAGGAGCGCATGCTCCCCGTCATCGCCCGTTTCCACACCATGCTCTCTGTCGCCTACTGCGCCACGGCACAGTTCGTCCGGCTCTTCCTCACCACTGAATCTCCCGAGGTCATGGAATCCGCCATCCAGTCCGTGCAGGAGCTTTTCGCCGACGAACTGCTCTCCGATGACGCGGATTCGCTTTCGCACGAGATTCTGCATCTGCTTGGCGAACGCGACGAAACGCTCGCTTTGGCCGAATCCTGCACCGGCGGCCTCGCCGCGAAACTCCTGACCGACATCCCCGGTTCCTCGCATGTCTTCGCGGGCGGCGTCGTGACCTACAGCGACGCCTCGAAAACGTCCCTTCTCGGCGTTCCCGCCGACGTCATCCGCAAGCACGGCGCGGTCAGCAAGGAAACCGCCCGCGCCATGGTCGACGGCCTCGCAAACGCGATCCCCTCCGATGCCGCAATTTCCCTCACGGGCATCGCAGGTCCCGGCGGCGCAACGGTCGGGAAACCGGTCGGACTTGTCTTCGCCGCCATCCGTTACCGCGACAAAACGGAAGTCTTCGAGCTGCGTCTCCGCCGTACGCGCGAGCAGATTCGCGAACGTGCCGTGGCGGGCGCGTTTTTCCGTCTCCGCGCCATGATCCTCGCGCCCGAAAACGAGGCATAAATCTGCAATTGTCCATCGCCCTGCCCTCTTGTACTCCGTCCGCGTGTTTCCGTTATACACAAAATACTCTATATTTTAATCTGTTTTTTCCCAAAAATAATCCGCTTTGTGCTTGACTTTACGGAAATACAGGGCTATATTACTGGAAAATCCATAACTTTTAACGCAACACAACCCTTTTTCAGGTGAATCATGGCTGAAGTCATTCTCACAAATGTCTGCAAGGTCTACGAAGGCGGCGTCAAGGCCGTCAACAGCGTTTCCATCGACATCCACGACAAGGAATTCATGGTCCTCGTCGGTCCCTCCGGATGCGGCAAATCCACGACCCTCCGTATGATCGCAGGCCTCGAAGAGATCTCCGACGGCGAGATCAAGATCGGCGAACGCATCGTCAACGACGTCCCGCCCAAAGATCGCGACATCGCCATGGTGTTCCAGAACTACGCCCTCTATCCGCACATGACGGTTTACGAAAACCTCGCGTTCGGCCTCAAGCTCCGCAAGTTCTCCAAGGACGAGATCGACAAGCGCGTGAAAGAGGCCGCCGACATCCTCGGCATCGGCGATTACCTCGACCGCAAGCCGAAAGCGCTCTCCGGCGGCCAGCGCCAGCGCGTCGCCGTCGGCCGCGCCATTGTCCGCAAGCCCGCCGTGTTCCTCTTCGACGAACCGCTCTCCAACCTCGACGCCAAGATGCGCGTCCAGATGCGCGCCGAGATCAACAAGCTCCACACCCGCCTCGGCACCACCATGATATACGTCACGCACGACCAGATCGAGGCCATGACCATGGGCGACCGCATCTGCGTCATGAAGGACGGCGTCATCCAGCAGATCGACACCCCGCTGAACATCTACGACAAGCCCGCGAACACCTTCGTCGCCGGCTTCATCGGCACCCCGCCCATGAACATCTTCAAGGGCACGCTCGTCAACGAGGACGGCAAGTTCGTCTTCAAGTCCGGCCCGATCTCCGTCGCCCTGCCCGCCGACTGGAACATCGCGATCGAATCCTATGCCGGCAAGGACATCCTCTTCGGCATCCGTCCCGAGGACATCGGCTCCGAACGCGCCACGTCCGACGTCAATGCGCCGAGCATCACAGCCAAGGTCGAAGTCCGCGAGCCCATGGGCGCCGAGATTTATCTCCACCTCGACACAGGCGTCGATGCCCCGTGCGTCGCCCGCGTCGAACCCCACCTCGACGCCAAGGTCGGCGAGACCATCACGCTCAAGCTTGCCATCGCGGCCGCGCATGTGTTCGATCCCGCGACCACGAACCGCATCGTCTGATCCGGCTTCGGTTCTTTCGCAATCATTCAGGGCAAGGCTGTTTTCCGCGGCCTTGCCTTTTTTAGCCCATCACCAGAGAAGAATGTAAGGAACAGAAACCATGAGCATGTCCCATCTGACCAAACGGGAAGCCATGGCTATTCCTGCCGGTTTGCTGTTTGCGTTCTATCTGCTCGGCGGTGTCTGCACCGCGCCCGCCGTTATCGCAGCCGGTAGCGCGGATCAGATTGTCAGAATCCTGTTTCTACTGCTCTTCCAGGCATATCTGCTGGCGGAGATTCTGTTTTCGAAGGAAGCCCTTGCGTCCATCCCGGCGTTCGCGCTTACGCTCCTGACACCGGCGGCGGCAATTGTCGTGGCGATCGCGGCCGACCGGGAAAACACGGACATCGTTTCCGCAGTGAACTGGGGATATTCCGGGCTCATGCTCGGCGGACTGCTGACCGTCTGGAAATACGAGCGGAATGTTTCTCTGAAATGGATTAGCCTTTTCTTTGTCATCGCATGGTTTGTTGCCATCCTTTTCTGTCTTTTTCTGGGCGCTTCCCTGCTGAACGGCAACATTCCATCCACACGCTAATATCCATCCCGCCTCTCTTCAGTGTCTACAGGTGTGCCTTCGCGCAGCACGACCGGACCTGTCGTTTTTTTCGCGGTTTCTTGCGTCTTTTTGCCGTTTTATCCTTGAAGACAAACCTTTTGAGTAGTATATTATATCTTACCATTTTTGAAAACACATCAACCACCTCAACCTCTCATAGGAGCAGAGAACGATGAAAGTCTTCAATTTCAACGCGGGTCCGGCGATGATCCCGCAGGCCGTCATGGAAAAAGCCCAAAAAGAGTTTTGCGACTACAAAGGCAGCGGATGCGGCATCATGGAGCATTCCCACCGCCACAAACTCTTCGACGAGATCCTTGAGCGTGCGATCTCCAACTTCAAGGAGATCATGGGCGTTCCGGACACGCACGAAGTCGTCTTCATCCAGGGCGGCGCGAGCATGCAGTTCGCGATGATCCCGATGAACCTCGCGGTCGCGGGCAAGCCCATGGAATTCGCCGACACCGGCACCTGGTCCAGCAAGGCCATCAAGGAAGCCAAGCTGTTCGGCGACGTGAAAGTCATCGCCTCCAGCAAGGAAGAGAAATACACCAGGATCCCCGCGGTCGACGAGATGAAGATCGACGAAGACGCCGCGTTCTTCCATATCACCTCCAACAACACCATCTACGGCACGCAGTACCAGGCGTTCCCGAACTGCCCGGCCGGCGTCCCGATGCTCGCCGACATGTCCAGCGACATCATGTCCCGCAAGCTCGACGTCTCCAAGTTCGCCATGATCTACGGCGGCGCGCAGAAGAACCTCGGCCCCAGCGGCATGGCCGTCGTCATCATCCGCAAGGACCTCGTGGAGCGCACTCCGGCCAACGTCCCGACCATGCTCCGCTACGCCACCTACATCGACCACAACTCCCTGTTCAACACCCCGCCGACCTTCGGCATCTACATCTTCGGCCTCATCACCGAGTGGGTGAAGGACATGGGCGGCCTCGAAGTCCTCGAAGGCATCAACAACAAGAAGGCCGAGACCCTCTACGCGGCGATCGACGGCTCCGACGGATACTTCCGCAACCCCGTCTGCCCGTGCAGCCGTTCCAAGATGAACGTCGTCTTCCGTCTCCCCTCCGAAGAACTCGAAGCGAAGTTCCTCGACGAGGCGAAGGCGGCCGGCATGATCGGCCTGAAGGGCCATCGTTCCGTCGGCGGCATCCGCGCCAGCATCTACAACGCCATGCCGCTTGAAGGCGTCGAACGTCTTGTCTCCTTCATGCAGGACTTCAAGAAGAACAACTGACCTGTCCGGATGGTGTCGTCATGCTCGACCGCTATTCCGTTTTAGACGGGCGCATCGCCCACTCCGACGCAGGCACGCTCCCCGTCGACATCTACGTGATGCCCGACGGGGACGAACGCGCGTTCCTGACCGACGTCCTGGGGATCGACCCGCACACGCTGGCATCCTCCATCGACCCGGACGAGACGCCCCGTATCGAGTTCGAGGACGAGTATACCGCCATCATCGTCAAGTACCCGAAGAACTACTCGGCGGACGACAACTTCCTCTTCCTCGTGAAATCCATGGGCATCTTCCTCTTCCCCGACCGCGTCGTGCTCGTGATCGACGAAGAGCTGCCCCAGCTTTTCACGGGGAGGTTCGCCACCAGGATCTACACGAAGCAGGACGTCATGCTCCGCGTCCTGACCCAGACCATCCGCCATTTCGAGAGCCACCTGCGCGTGATCAACATGTGCAGCAATGACATCGAAACGCACCTGAACGAGTCGTACAACAACAGCAATCTGCTCGACATGTTCACGCTGAAGAAAAGCCTGGTCTACTACGTGAACGCGCTCAGCGGCAACCGGCGCGTATTCGAACGCATCCAGGTCGGCCAGGCGAAATTCCAGTTCACCGAGGACAACATCGAGCTGCTGGAAGACCTGCAGATCGAAAACCGGCAGTTCCTCGACCAGGCGCAGGTCTACTCCCAGATTCTCTCCGGCCTCGTCGACGCGCGTTCCAGCATCATCAACAACAACCTGAACGTGCTGATGAAGAACATGAACGCCATCGTGATCGCGGTCGCCATCCCGACCTTCTTCACCGGCGTCTTCGGCATGAGCGAGTTCACGGAATTCCTGAGCGGGCCGAACCACAAATACTGGTACCTCTCCTTCCCGCTCTTCTTCATCCTGATGACCGGGCTGGCGCTCTTCGTCTTCTGGCTCATCAAGAAATTCGAGAAACACTGATTCGAACCATGCCTATTTTCGAATACGAATGCAAAAAGTGCGGCCGCCAGTTCGAGGCGCTTCTCAAATCCGCCTCCGAACCCGCGCCCGAATGCCCGGAATGCCACGCTTCCGGCGCGAAACGCCTCCTGTCCCGCTTCGCCGCCGCCTCGAAAACCGCCTTCGGCTCCTGCAAGATGTCGAACGACTGCATGGCGGCCGCGCAGGGCGGTTGCGGCTGCGGATGCGGCTGCGGCGGACACCACCATCACTAAACGGCCGCTGATCCATGGTCAAGGCCGAACTCAAACCGCTTCTCGAACGCCTCGGCGTCGCCCCGAGCAAACGCCTCGGGCAGAATTTCCTCGTGGACGACCAGTTCCGCGCGAAGATCCTTCACGAAGCCGACCCGAAGCCCGGCCAGACCATCCTCGAAATCGGACCCGGACTCGGCGCGATCACGCGCGGGCTCGTGGCATCCGGCGCGGACGTCACCGCCATCGAGTTCGACCGCAAGCTCGCGGAATACCTCCGCACCGCCGTCGTCCCGCTCGGACTTCACCTGATCGAAGCCGACGCCTGCCGCGTCAAATACGACGAGCTGTTCCCCGGCGACTTCCGCGTGATCTCCAACCTGCCCTACAGCGCGGGCACCATCGTGATCGCGAAGCTCCTCGACCTCGAAACGCCTCCCGCCGACATGCTTCTCATGCTCCAGAAGGAAGTCGCGGAACGTTTCCTGGCAGGTCCCGGCACTCCCGACTACTCCGCGCTGACCGTGCGCATTTCCGCCGTCTATACGGGCCGTATCGTCCGCATGGTCCCGCCGGAAGTCTTCTACCCGGAGCCGTCCGTCGAATCCGCGCTGTTCGCCCTTGTCCGCAAGCCGGAGATCCCTCCGAAAGACATCCGAATCATCCTGTCCCGCCTCGCGCGCACCTCGTTCGCACACCGGCGCAAAAAGAT
>JAEEGJ010009054.1_pt1 | contig 26958 bp, 24 predicted proteins | sample 8958761 | NCBI WGS metagenome assembly JAEEGJ01 (sample SAMN16246546, study PRJNA631951) | gut metagenome | biome: gut microbiome; feature: rumen; material: RS-attached | host: Bos | place: Iran: Karaj | collected 2018-10 | reverse complement strand
CTGGTATCGACATATAGGCAGTTGCTGCTACATTGCCTGAGAAGTAATAGCCGGCGTGAGGCACGATGAGTGCAGCCACATCATGATAGACGGTTGCACCACGATGCAGCGCCAGGAAACTGTCCACCTCCTCACTCAGTTCCTTGGGGTCACCCGTGTAGAATCTGTTCGCCTGAGTCGCAGGTCTCACCATAGGCTCTCCGGCTTTTCCATTACATGTATTCATCATCATGAATGTTGTTATGCTTATTATGACTGTTGTCTTGACCATTGATGGTGCAAATATACGAATATTAGTTTAATATGATGGCGTTTTTGTAGTTTTTTTGTAACTTTGCAGCCAGAAACAAACTACTAAAAAATATGAGAACTAAATTATTGGTCTTATGGCTTGTTGTCCTGCCGCTGATTGCAATGGCGCAGGAGCCTGTCGTGACGGCGGGGGAGGTGGCGTGGTTCGATGGACAGCATCCCGTCACCTATAGTCTGCCCAAGCGGGTGGAACCTGTGGTGAAGGTGGCGCTTGATTTGTTCAAGAGTGACTTGCAGCAGGTGACAGGACTGACGCCTGTGGCCTCAGATAAGGCTGTCGTCAAGGTGGTGCAGGGCAAGGTGGCGCCTGATGGCTTCCGTCTCTACGTGAAAGACGGTCAGATCATCATCGAGGGCAGCAATGGTCGAGGAATGGCCTATGGACTGTTGGAACTCTCTCGGATGGCAGGCGTCTCGCCTTGGATCTGGTGGGGCGATATCGTGCCTGAACGAAAGGGACGGCTGGCTATCAGCAGTGACTTCCGCACGACTCAGCAACCCAGCGTGGCCTATCGCGGCATCTTCATCAATGATGAGGACTGGAGCACGCGGCCTTGGAGCTGCAAGATGTTTGAACCAGGTCCCGACGGCCAAATCGGTCCCAAGACCTATCGGAAGATATTTGAACTCCTGTTGCGTATGAGGGCCAATACGATATGGCCAGCGATGCACGAGGGCACGACGGCTTTCTTCAAGTTGCCTGGTGCTAAGGCCGTCGCCGACAGTTGTGGTATCGTCATCGGTACTTCGCATTGTGAACCGCTGTTGCGCAACAACGTGGGCGAGTGGGACGTGGCTCAGCGTGGGCGCTTCAACTATAAGACCAACCGTGAGGGTGTGCAACAGTACTGGATAGAACGGCTGAAGGAGGTGAGTCGCTCGAAGGATAATATGTTCACCATCGGCATGCGGGGCATTCACGATAGTTCGATGGAGGGCTATGAGACGGAGCAGGAAAAGTTCGACGGTTTGCAGCAGGTGATCGACGACCAACAGCAGTTGCTGCGCCGGTATATCGGCAAGCCCGAACAGCAGATGCAGGTGTTCGTTCCCTATAAGGAGGTGTTACAACTCTATGAGAAAGGTCTGAAGGTGCCCGACTATGTCACCCTGATGTGGTGTGACGATAACTATGGCTATATGACCCGTTATTCAGATGCCCGCGAGCAACAGCGAAAGGGTGGGGCTGGTGTCTATTATCATCTCAGCTACTGGGGGCGTCCGCACGACTACCTCTGGCTGACGACGACTCAGCCAGGACTTATCTATAACGAGATGCGTGAGGCCTATGATCATCATGTCCGCAAACTCTGGATTGTCAACGTGCACGATGTGAAGGTGGCGGGCTATGATTTGGAACTCTTCCTCGATATGGCTTGGAACATAGACTGTGTAAGTGCAGAGACCATCGGTGACCATTATCGGAACTGGCTCTGTCGTCAGTTTGGTGAGGAGGCGGGGCGTCGGCTCTATCCGGCCATGTATGAGTTCTTCCGTCTTTGTGGTGAGCGACGCCCGGAATCCTCCGGATACACACAGGTGGAACTGGATAAGAAGAAATACCCTCGAGGCCTGTCGCCAGTCTCTGAGATACCGCTGACTGCCGCTGAGGCAGCAGCTCGCTTGGCCGTTTTTGAGCGCATGAAAGCTACGCTGATCGAGTGTCGTCCGCTGGTGCGTCCAGAACTGATGAACGCCTGGTTTGCCGCTATTGAGTATCCCGTCTATGCTTCAGCTGCGATGAACCGCAAGATCATCTCCGATGCCCATGAGAGCCATCGGGCCTACGAGGAGATACAGTCTTTGACGGCGCAGTACAACGAACTGAACGGTGGTAAGTGGCGCGGACTGATGGATGCAGCCCCTCGTCGTCTACCTGTTTATGAGGATGTGCATGCCACGCTGACGGGTAAGCCGCTCAACAAGGTCTGGGCATGCGATGCCTGTCAGTATGAGACTGCCAGCGAGGGCACTGTGAAGATTCAGATGATTGGACATTCGATGAACGCTGTCTCTCTGCCCAAGGATGGGAGTCTGACCTATCGTTTCTCTGTGGCAGAGGCGGGAGATTATGTCCTGCGTACCGCCCTCATCCCGACACAGGCTGTCGATAGTGGCGATATCCGTTATAGTGTCAGCGTGGACGGGGCTGATCCTGTGGCCTATTCCCTGAAAGAGCCCTTCCGCTCGGAGGAGTGGAAACGGAACGTGCTGCGAGGTCAGGCACTTCGCGACCTCCCCGTTCGTCTCGCCACAGGCGCTCACACTGTCACTCTCCGTGCCCTTGATGAGCATATCGTGGTTGATCAGTTGTGTATTTTTATGAATAAATGATACATAAAGTTCCAAAATCATTCCCCATGATGTTAATGTAATGTTAAAAAGCCAGATTCGAGAACAATTTGACGGAAAATTTGCTATATTTGTGCCGTGATAATATTCATGGGGAGGACTGCTTATGTCAACTAAGAACGAACGAAATGAAGAGAAAAAACTCGACCTGAAGCGTGTCGAAGGTTATTCACCCACACAGTTACCATCGATATGGTATAGCTGAAGAATTAAAGAAAAAGCGTGTTGCGAACTTTGCAACACGCTTTCTTTGTCTAAAAAAATCACAAATTAAAGGCGGAAAATCAAAAAAGATGGTTGGTTTTGGTAATAATTCAGTATCTTTGCACCAAAACTAAAAGCTGATATATGAAGAAGATAACTTTAACCATACTGGCCGTGTTGATGGCTGGTATCGCTGTTGCCCAGACTAAGGCCGTCTCGATTTTAGGTGATTCTTACTCTACCTATGAGGATTTTGTCACACCCGCTACGAACGAATTGTGGTATTATGCCAAGAATTCAGAGCAGAAGACTGACGTCAAAGATGTACGTCAGACTTGGTGGCATCAGTTAATCAAGGAGAACGGTTGGCGACTGGCTGTCAATAATTCCTATAGCGGAGCGACCATTAGTTATACAGGCTATGACGGCAATGACTACAGTCCGCGTTCCTTCAATACGCGTATGGACAATCTCGGACAGCCCGATATCATCTTCATCTTCGGTGCCACCAACGACAGCTGGGCAGGTTCCCCTATCGGTGATTTCAAATACGAGGGTATCAAGAAAGTCGACCTCTACGAGTTCCGTCCTGCACTGGCCCACATGTTGCGGTGGATGACGGATCGGTATGTCAATACGGAAATCTATTTCATTCTGAATACGGAACTCAAAGATGAAATCAATACTTCGGTGAAGACCATCTGTGAGCATTATGGCGTGCCCGTCATTACGCTGACGGAGGTGGATAAGATTTCAGGCCACCCCTCGGTGAAGGGCATGCGCCAGATAGCAGACCAAGTGAACAGTTTCCTGAAGTCGAACGCAAAATAATCCATGAACATGAGAAAAGTGGTTTTTTCGCTGATAAGCCTTTTTGTGACCACACCGCTGTTTGCCCAGCAAGTGAATGACAATAATACGCCGCTGCATCTGATGAAACCAGCATATCGCATCGGCTATGGTGTGTCGAAGCCTGAGGAGGTGAAGCAGGTCATGGACAGGGTGCTTCAATATATCGACGCCGAGACTCCGGCAGCACTGGTGGATAAGAATACGGGCGCTCCTGTGACGGACTACAAGAAGATCACCGCTTCGACTCAATTGAAGCAGGGGGGATTCAGGCTGACAAGTTATGAGTGGGGGGTCACTTACTCTGGTGTTCTCGCTGCCTATGCTGCTACTGGAGATAACGCCTATCGTGACTATGTCGTCAAGCGTCATCAACTGCTGGCTGACATCGCTCCGTATTTCCAGAAGATCTATGCGAAGGATAAGAACATTGACGGGAATATCCGCCGCGTCATCGACCCTCATGCCCTCGACGATGCCGGGGCTGTCTGCTGTTCGATGATCAAGTCGCTCCTCGCTGACGGGAAACAGCCCTTGCGCCCCTTGATCGACAACTATGCCAACTATATCATGAACAAGGAATACCGCCTCTCTGACGGCACCTTTGCCCGTATCCGTCCGCAGAAGAATACACTCTGGCTCGACGATATGTTCATGGGTATCCCGACGGTAGCCTATATGGGTAAACTGACGGGTGATGCCAAGTATTATGATGAGGCAGCCCGGCAGGTGCTCCAGTTCGCAGAACGGATGTGGGTGCCCGAGAAAGGACTCTTCCGCCACGGTTGGGTGGAGGCGATGGATCCCCATCCTGCCTTCCACTGGGGACGGGCAAACGGATGGGCCATCCTGACGATGTGTGAGGTGCTCGACGTGTTACCTGCCGATCATCCGAAACGTGCAGAGATGATGTCTTTGCTGAAGGCGCATGCCGCGGGATTGGCACGCCTCCAACATCATGACGGCTTCTGGCATCAGTTGCTCGACCGTGATGACACCTATCTGGAGGCTTCAGCCACAGCTATCTATACTTACTGTCTGGCTCACGCCGTCAATCAGGGATGGCTCGATGCCAAAGCCTTCGGTCCTGTGGCCCAACTTGGCTGGCATGCGGTTGCCTCAAGTGTCAACGAAAAAGGACAGGTGGAGCAGGTCTGCGTGGGGACAGGCATGGGGTTCGATCCTTCGTTCTATGCCTATCGTCCTTGTCACGTGATGGCTGCCCACGGTTATGGTCCTGTGATCTGGGCTGGTGCGGAGATGATCAACATGCTGAAGCGCCAGCATCCGAAGTCTAACGACTCTGCCGTGATGTTCTATGATACGGAAGTTCCTACAGATGCTCCCATCTTCAACTATGACGGTAGTACTAAATTCTAATTGATCCATGAAACAACTGTTAGTCGTATTATTATCGCTGTTCGCTTTTGTTCCGTCTGATGCTCAGGAGACGATATCACTTTCTGGCTTTTGGGAGTATTCCCTGGCCGATTCTGCGGGTTATGCCGGTGAAGTGACGTTGCCGGGAGTATTGCCTGTCAAGGGGGATCGTATCAGCCTTCGTCATTCTGTCTATGTACCAGGCACATGGGACAGGAAACGCATCTTCCTCTATTTGGAGCGTCCGCTGTTTGAGACGAAAGTCTATGTCAATGGCTATCAGGTAGGTGGCGACAGCATCTTGTCTGTCCCTCACCGTTTTGATATCACGAAGGCGTTAAAGCTGGGTACCCGCAACACGATTGTTGTCAGCGGTCGGCCAAAGGGACATGTGGCAGGCATTACGGGGTTGATGGAACTACGGTCTCACGACGAGGATCTGCATATCCGGCGTGTACGCGTCTATCCCCAGCCCTATCAGAACATCGTGCAGGTTGAGACGCAGCTTGAGGGCAGCTATTACGACTTGTCGTATTATCCGCTTCAGGTGTTGATGCAGCGTGCGAATGTCGATTCTGCTGCCGTGACAGTGGTCAACTATGAAATCGAGAACCGGCACATGATACTCAATGTACCTGCTGGTAAGAAAATTGATCTCTGGGATGAGTTCACCCCCAATCTCTATCAGATAGGCGTCTCTGCTGGATATGAATATTATGAGACCACCTTTGGCATGCGCGAGTTGGCGAGGGAGGGAGAACAGTTGTTGATCAACCGTCGTCCGCTTTATCTGCGTGGTGTCGTGGAGCGTCATGAATTTCCTGAGGGTTATCCTCCTACTGACGAACGCCCTTGGCAAACCATCTTCCAGCGTTATAAGGACTGCGGAGTCAATCTTGTCTATTTTGCAGACTACTGTCCGACGGATGCTGCTTTCACAGCGGCAGACAAGTTGGGACTAATGCTTTATCCTGCTGATTCGCTGCCGATGCGTGAGCGCATCTTGGATACCTATGGCGATCATCCGTCTCTGTTGCCGGTTCTACCGTATCTTCAGAGGGTTGCGGAGCAGAAAGTCTGCAAGGAGAGGATTGAGGCATTGTTGTCAGACTCGGTATCGCCAGGTTTCCTGCTTCCATGTATTCCCGACAGTATCGTTGCCAGCAAGATGCACCAGTATTGTTCGGCACTGGTGCCTTTGGCTCATCTGTCTCAGAAGACATACACTTCTGCCGATACGCTGAGGGCCTCTGTGGAATGCTATAATGCCCTTTATGGTGACATCAGAAAGGTACAGGCAACTTACTTTATCAGTAATGAGAATCACGATGTACTTGCCAGCGGATTGTTATATACTGGTGGTGTACCTCTAGGGCCTTCCAATCCTTTAGGTGAGATCGTCGTGCCACTCGAAAAAGTAGTTGCTCCTCAAAGGTTGACGCTTACTATCGTCCTTAGTGGCAATAAATATGTCAACCAGTGGGATTTTATGGTTAATAATAAATAAGGTAAGTTATGAAACTGGTTTCTTGGAATGTAAATGGACTTCGCGCCTGTGAAGGCAAGGGTTTTAGTGATGTGTTCCATGAGTTGGATGCCGACTTCTTTTGTCTGCAGGAAACGAAGATGCAGGAGGGACAGCTCGATCTCGCCTTCGACGGGTATCAGTCGTATTGGAACTATGCCGACAAGAAAGGCTATAGCGGAACGGCTATTTTCACCCGCCACCAACCGCTCAGCGTGACAAACGGTATCGGTATTGACGAGCACGATCACGAGGGACGCGTCATCACGCTTGAGATGGACGATTTCTACCTCGTCTGCTGTTATACGCCGAATTCTCAGGACGGTCTGAAGCGTCTGGACTATCGCATGCAGTGGGAAACAGACTTCCGGAATTACCTAAAAGGCCTTGATGCCAAGAAACCCGTCATCCTTTGTGGTGACTTGAACGTGGCCCATGAGGAGATAGACATCAAGAATCCGAAGACCAATCGGCATAATGCAGGCTTTACCGACGAGGAGCGTGAGCAGTTCACCAACCTCTTGGAAAGTGGGTTCACCGACTCCTTCCGTTTCAAGTATCCGGAAGAGGTGAAGTATTCGTGGTGGTCGTATCGTTTCCAGGCCCGTCAGAAGAATGCTGGCTGGCGCATTGACTACTTCGTCATCTCCAATCGTCTGCGCGAACGTCTGGAGGATGCTCAGATCCATACAGAGATATTCGGCAGCGACCATTGTCCGGTGGAGTTGACGATTCGCTGAAGAATTGCGTCTTTTCGCAGAATAGATTTGGCTATGTTGAAAAGTGTGACTACCTTTGCAGCGTGAAATTTACAAAGTAGGATGATACAGGAGATACTGAACCAATATGAGCCCATCACGTTGGAGGACATGAAGGAGATCCGACTGATGAACCGTATCGACACCAAATTCGTTACGACGGTGCCGGTGCTCAGGCAGTTGCTCGAACTTGCACGCGAAGACTACTTCGTGCAGGAGACGGGTGGACTGCGTATCTCTCCCTATTATACACTTTATTTCGACACCGACGACTGTAAGATGTATCAGGTGCATGAGGCAGGACATCTTGTGCGCCAGAAGCTCCGCATTCGCTCCTATGTTGATGCAGGTCTGAACTTCCTGGAAGTCAAGACCAAGAATAATCACGGGCGAACGAAGAAAAAACGAATGGCCATGGAGGGCTTCGATGCCCTGAATCCCGATCATGCCATCCGTTTTGAGCGGCAGAATGATCAGTTCGTAGCCTACGATGATTTCTTGCAGTCTTATCTGCGCTATGCGCCTCAGTCGCTCACAGAACAATTGGAAAACCGCTTCGACCGTATCACCCTTGTGAACAAAGGCAAGACGGAACGGCTTACTATTGACTCGAATCTGCGTTTCCACAATATTGCGACGGACCAATCCCGCCATATGGGCGACATTGTGATCATCGAGTTGAAACGAGATGGCCTGAAACCCTCACCGATACTTCCCAAACTCCTTGAACTGCGCATCCATCCGCATGGATTCTCTAAATACTGCATAGGCTCTGCTCTCACCAACGATGACTTGCGGCGCAACCGTATCAAGCCCCGTCTGCATAGCATAGAGCGCTTTCTGAAGAAATAAACATTAAAATGATTAGATAATGGAATTTTTTGATTTGTCTTACGACTTCATGGTGATGTTCTCACGCCTGCTCATCAATGTGCTGGCTACCTGGATTATCATCGACCGTTTGTATTTCCGCAAGAGCCATCGACGTGATTTCTACTTCACGTTCATGCTTATACCTATTGCCATCTTCTTCATCGTCTTCTTCATGATCTTTGTGTTGGAGGATATGAAGGGCAAGACCTCGATGGGTGTCGGTATCGGTCTGTTTGGTATCTTCTCCATCATGCGTTATCGCACGGATACGATGCCGGTTCGAGAGATGACTTATCTCTTTGTGATTACTGCCGTCTCGTTGGTGAATGCTGTCTCTGTCGGTGCTCCCATCTTTGAGGTTATCTTGACCAATGTGATTATCATCCTGGCAGTATGGCTTTGTGAGCGTCGCCTGAAGACGCGCCCGACGCGTATCATACAGTACGATCGTATAGAACTGATTACTCCAGAGCGTCGTCCAGAACTGATTGCCGACCTTGAGAAACGCTTGGGTGTGAAGGTCGTCAAGGTGGATATCGGTGCTATCGACTTCCTCCGTGATATGGCGATGATACGCGTGAGCTACGAGGGCGACGATACAACCTCTATCGGCAGTGAACTGAAACTCTCCAAAGACCAGTTGAAGGAGTTCTAAGAATCATAAAATGTACAAAGAATGATACTGAATCATATATATAATAAGGTTAAGGTGAAAGTGAAGAAGGCGTTACCCTTGTGTCTTCTCGCCTTGTTGCCTTCATCGGCAATGGCTCAGAGTGATGATTTCGGTCTCGACTTCTCCCTCGAGGCTCAGAAGAAGATCAATAAACAATGGAGCATCGGACTGGAGGGTGAACTCCGTACACGTGACAATACCAAAACCGTTGACCGTTGGAGTATAGGACTCGGGGTGGACTATAAAGTGTTGAAATGGCTCAAGGCCTCTGCTGGTTATAATCTCCTCTACGACAATAATCAGAACATCTCCTATTATGAGGCAGCTGACGATGCTGTGCTCGATGGCGATGCTGAGGTAGGCGATCCGAAGAAGTGCGCTAAGTACTGGATTCCACGCCATCGTTTCAACGTGTCGCTCACCTTCGATAAGAAGATTTTTGGTGACTTTAAGTTGTCGCTTCGTGAACGCTGGCAATACACCTATCGTCCTGAGCATACCGTCAGTGAGCGCTGGAGTTATCTGGATCAGGCTTACGACGGAAAGGTGAAAACCTATTCCGGCAAGGGTAAGAACGTGCTTCGTAGTCGTTTGCAGTTAGAGTACGATAAGAAAGGTCTTCCTGTGACGCCTTACGTCAACGCGGAACTGTTCAATGCTTGGAGCCTGCAGAAGGTGCGTTACCACGTTGGTCTTGACTGGAAACTATCCAAACAACATTCTATTGGCGCTTTCTACCGCTATCAACATATTCGGAATGATGATGATGACAACGAGCCCAACATCCACATGATAGGTCTCGGCTATAAGTTCAAGTTTTAAATAAAATCCCTGCTCAAACGAGCAGGGATTCTTATTATTTACATATCTTCGTAAGTGTCGAGATAGGTGACGTGCGTGACGAGATATTCTTCAACGCCGTGCTTGCCGTCGGCACCGCCGATACCACTCTTCTTCACACCTGCATGGAAGCCCTGGATGGCCTCGAAGTGCTCACGGTTGATGTAGGTCTCGCCGAACTCAAGTTCGCGACAGGCCTTCGTGGCGATGTTCAGGTCCTTGGTGAAGATGGATGAGGCCAGACCGTACTCGCAGTCGTTGGCCCACTCGATAGCTTGATCGATGGTATCAAACTCTACCAAGGGGATAACGGGACCGAAGGTCTCCTCATGGATGATGTCCATCTGCTGCGTACAGTTATCGAGTACGGTAGCTGCATAGAAGTAGCCCTTGTCGCCGACACGCTTACCACCACAGAGCAGTTTCGCACCTTGCTTGATGGCACGTTCTACCTTCTCGGTGACGCTCTCAAGAGCACGCTGTTCTACGAGCGGACCCATATCTACGCTGTCGTCCTTACAGGGGTCGCCCACCTTGACGGCGGCCATCTTCTTCACGAGAATCTCTGTGAAGGCAGCTTTCACTTCCTTCTGTACATAGACGCGCTCGGCATTGTTGCAGATCTGACCATTGTTGCCGATACGGCTGTCAACGATCCACTGGGCTGCGCGCTCCAGATCAGCATCCTTGCAGACGATGGCAGGTGCCTTACCTCCGAGTTCGAGGCTTACCTTCGTGATGTTCTTAGCGGCTGCGGCCATGATGCTCTCGCCAGCACCGACAGAACCCGTGACGCTGACGATGTCGATCTTCGGAGAGCCAGCCATCTCGTTGCCGATGACGCTTCCCTTACCAGTCACGATGTTGATGACACCAGCAGGAAGACCTGTCTCTGCGACGACCTTGGCAAACTCAGTACAGTTCTCAGGGGTGAGCTGTGAGGGTTTGATGACGATGGTACAACCTGCGATGAGGGCCGCACCAGCCTTACGGGCGATGAGGAAGAACGGGAAGTTCCAGGGCAGGATACCTGCTACGACACCAATCGGCTTCTTCGTGAGCAGGATGGTCTCATTGGGACGGTCTGAAGGAATGATCTCTCCCTCGATATGACGGGCAAACGAAGCCATATATTCAAAGTACGCGATGGTAGCGCCTACCTCGATAGAAGCCCAGTTGCGAGTCTTGCCTTGTTCGCGCATGATAATCTCCGTGAACTCCTTCTCGCGTTTCTTGATACCCTCTGCCATTTTCAGCAGATAGCCTGCACGTTCGATGGCAGGTTTTTTGGCCCAAGCCTTCTGGGCTGCACGCGCTGCATCGAGTGCACGGTTCACATCTTCAATGGTTCCTTCTGGCTGACGGGAGATGACCTCCTCAGTTGATGGGTTTAACACGTCAATCCATTTGCCGTTCGAACTCTCGCAGAACTGGCCGTTGATGTACATCTGTAAATCTTTCATACTCGTTTTTGTTTTAGTGTAGAATAGGTTTATTATCGATAGCAAAGTTAGTCAAAAAACGAATTGCCGAAACGGATTGTATGCAAAAAATGTTTAAAAAATCATTTTTTCGGGTATTTTGTGTATCTTTGTAGGGTTTTTCAGACGTCTAACATTTAACAACTTAATAATAACCGATAAAAAGATGAAGACAAAACTGTTATTTGTAGCCAGTCTGTTCATTGCCGGATCGGCAACGGCTCAGACACTTTCTACGGGTATCGATCCCGCCAATCTTGACACATCTGTACGTCCAGGTGACGATTTCTTCCAGTATGCAGCTGGTGGATGGATGAAGACCCATCCGCTGGATAGTGAGCATCCGGAAAATGGTGCCTTTGTTGATCTCTCAGAGCAGAACACGCTCCGTATTCAGGAGTTGATCCTCCAGTATGCAGGCACACCTCAGGAGAAGGGCTCATTAGGCCAGAAGATAGGTTCGCTCTACAACCTCCGTATGGACAGCGTCAGGCTGAACCGTGAGGGCTGGACACCTATCAAACCCGTACTTGAGCGTATCGCAGCCATCAAGGACCGCAAGGAGTATCAGCTGGTAACGGCTCAGATCGACCGTCGCGGCGAGGAGACGATGATGTATGGCATCGGCGTGGGTGCAGATATGCGTAATGCAAGCATGAACATCGTGTCGGTAGGGCAGGGTGGACTCGGACTCGGTACACGTGACTACTACCTGAACGATGATGAACAGACCGTTCGCGTCCGTGAGGCATACAAGACCTTTATGAAGAACCTCTTCAAGATGGTGGGCAACGACTCTGTGACGGCTCAGAAGAAGATGGAGGCTGTGATGGCTATCGAGACGCGTATCGCGAAGGCCAGCTATAGCCGTGTAGAACTGCGTGATATCTCCAAGAACTATCATAAGATGTCATACAACCAACTTGTGACCGATTTCCCAGGTATCGACTGGGGTAATGTATTCCTGGCATCAGGCTTCCCTGCCTTCGACTGGGTCGATGTGGGGCAGCCCGAGCCTATCCACGAGGTAGAGAAGATTCTGGCAGAGGCTTCGCTCGACGATCTGAAGACTTATGCTGAGATTAAGATTATCTCTGGGGCTACGAATGTGATGAGCGACGACTTCCGTGCCGAGGCCTTCCGCCTGAGCAGCGTACTGAGCGGTGTCAAGCAGGATCGTCCGCGCTGGAAGCGTGCCGTGGGCAGCGTCAGCGGTGTACTGGGTGAGGCCATTGGCAAGCTCTATGTGGAGAAGTACTTCCCAGAGTCCAGCAAGAAGCGTATGCTCGAACTCGTCCACAATCTCCAGAAGGCCCTCGCACAGCGTATCGACGAGGCTACTTGGATGAGTGCAGAGACGAAGGCAAAGGCAAAGGATAAGCTCGCCAACTTCATCGTCAAGATCGGTTATCCCGACAAGTGGAAGGACTATAGTGGCCTGCAGGTCTGCGACAGTCTTTCTCTCTATGAGAACATGGGTAACATCTCTGAGTTCTTCCTGCTCGACCAGCTGAAGCGTAAAGTGAACAAGCCTGTCGATAAGACAGAGTGGCTGATGACGCCTCAGACCATCAATGCCTATTATATGCCTACTACCAATGAGATCTGTTTCCCTGCAGCTATTCTGCAGCCGCCGTTCTTCGATCCGAATGCTGACGATGCGATGAACTATGGTGCCATCGGTGGTGTGATTGGTCACGAGATGAGTCACGGCTTCGACGATCAGGGTTCTCAGTTCGACAAGACTGGTAATCAGAACAACTGGTGGACTGAGGCTGACAAGAAGAACTTCGAGCAGCGCACGAAGGTGCTGGAGGATGCCTTCGGAAAGTTTGAGGCTGTGCCTGGTAAGTTCATTAATGGTAAACTGACGCTTGGTGAGAACATCGGTGATAACGGTGGTCTGAATATCGCCTTCCGTGCCTTCCAGAACGCTATGAAGGAGAACCCCCTGCAGAAGGCCGACGGCTTCACCCCCGAGCAGCGTTTCTTCCTCTCGTGGGGTCGTGTGTGGGCTTGTAATGCTCGTCCGGAATATACGGAATATATCATTACCGTCGATCCTCACTCACCCAATAAGGCTCGCGTGAATGCCGCTCTGCCGCATATCAATGCCTGGTACGATGCCTTTGGCATCAAGAAGGGCGACAAGCTCTTCATCCCGAAGAAGCAGCGCGCACAGATCTGGTAAACAAAATAGTAATCCCCGCTCCAGTTGGCGGGGATTATTGTTTCTTCAAGTCTGTAAGTGCGGTGTTATCGTTGTGCCTTGTAGTTCTTTAGTCCTTGGTTGAGGAAATCGATATAGGCTTGGATGTCCTCATCGTAGGCACGACTGCCAGCCAGCGGCTTGCCGTCGTTGTCGAGCAGTACGTAGAAAGGCTGGGCGTTGGCACCGAACTTCACGCGTTGCAGGTAACTCCACTTGTCGCCTACCGTGCGCAGCACGTTCGTCTGGCCGTTCTCCGTCACCTCCAGCGGTTCTGGTAGAGCCGTCTTGTCATCGACATAGAGTGAGATCAGCACATATTTGTCGTTCAGGATGTTGGCTACCTGATTGTCTGTCCATACGGCAGCTTCCATCTTACGGCAGTTCACGCAGCCGAAACCCGTGAAGTCGATGATGACGGGCTTGCCCTCTGCCTTGGCGGCGGCCATTCCGAGTTCGTAGTCTTTGTATTTAGCCTCGGTGGTCGTCTTCTGCAGGTTGAAGTCCTGTGTGTTCATCGGTGGCGCAAAGGCGGAGATAGCCTTCAAGGGAGCCCCCCAGAGTCCAGGAATCATATAGACCGTGAAGGCCAATGAGGCCATCGCGAGGAAGAACTGCGGCACGTTTGTACGATGACTCTCGTCGTCGTGTGGGAATTTCAGCCAGCCCAGCAGATAGCAGCCCAACAGACCGAAGATGACAATCCAGAGCGAGAGGAATACCTCACGATCGAGGATATGCCAACCGTAGGCCAGATCGGCCACAGAGAGGAACTTCAGCGCAAAGGCCAGTTCGATGAAGCCGAGTGTCACCTTGATGACGTTCATCCAACCGCCTGACTTCGGAGCCGACTTCAGCAGTGATGGGAACATCGCGAAGAGCGTGAAAGGGATGGCGAGGGCGATGGCAAAGCCCAGCATGCCGATGGTGGGCGCCACGATGCTGCCTTGCGTGGACACAGCTACCAGCAGGAAACCGATGATCGGACCTGTGCAGGAGAAAGATACCAGTGCCAGCGTGAAGGCCATCAGGAAGATGGAGAACAGGCCCGTCGTGTTGCCCGACTTCTCGTCGATCTTGTTAGACCATGAAGCGGGCAAGGTGAGTTCGAAAGCTCCCAAGAACGAAGCTGCGAAGACCACCAGCAACAGACAGAACAGGATGTTGAACACCGCATTGGTGGCCAGAGCGTTGAGTGCGCTTGCACCAAAGAGTAGCGTCACTGCCAGTCCTAACAGCACGTAGATCACCACGATGCTCAGGCCGTAGGTCGTCGCCTCGCGGATGGCTTTGGCGCGGTCTTTGTTGCGCTTCAGGAAGAAGGATACCGTCATCGGGATGATGGGCCACACGCAAGGGGTGAAGAGGGCGATGAAACCGCCCAGCAGTCCTTCGAGGAAGATGATCCACCACGACATACCTTCCGTAGCGCCTGTATCGCCGTTATAGTGTTGCAGTTCGTTGATGACAGGCTGCCACAGTTGCGACAGGTCTGATTCCCCCATAGCCGTCGAATCTGTGTTAGCTCCTGCTTCTGCGACGGGGTCCGGATTCATATTGCTATCCTTAGGCTTGGGAGGTTGCTCCCCGTTATCAGGGCTTGGGGCCATCTGTCCGTCATCAGGTCTTGGAGGCCGTTGTCCGTCCTCAGGTCTTGGAGGGGGGATTTGCCCTTCCATGTGTGGTGGACGCGGACTCTTGCCGCTCAGTCTGAGGTTGGCTTTCGATGGGGGCAGGCACGAACGGTCGTTGCAGGCACCGTATTCCACGTAGCAGTCGATGTCATAGGTAGGTTTGGTGAAGCGTATCTTCTGCACGAAGGTCACCGCCTTCTCGAAGTAGCGCACATCCATATCGAACAGCTTGTCATACTGCTTGATTTCCTTGCCGCGTGCCTGTAGCTTGCCGACGAGTTCCGCGCCCTCCATCTTCACAGCGTTGAAGGTGGCTGAGATAGGACCGTCGTTGCCCAGTTCTGTTGAATAGACATGCCATCCTGCATCGATACTGGCCGTGAAGACCAGTTCGGCTTCGCCTCGCTCCAGTTCCTTCATCTCCGAGGAGATATGTACGGGGTTGGCTATCTGCAGACAGGCAGCTATGGTCAGAATGTTTAGTAATTGTGTTATCATTTCCCTAAGAATTTAGTGTTCAGATAGTCGTTGAAGGCATCTTTGTAGTTGTCGCCCACGGGCAGGTAGGTGTCTGCGTCCATGATCACGCGGTTCTTGTTCACCTCCTGGATCTTCTTCAGGTTGATGATATACGAACGGTGTATGCGCATGAAGTAGCTTGGCAGGTACTCCTCCATCTTCTTCATTGAGAGCAGGGTGACGATGGGTTTCGGCTGACTCTCGAGGTGGATCTTCAGATACTCACTCATGCCCTCGATGTAGCGGATGTCGGAGATGGCCACCTTCACGACCTTGTAGTCGGTCTTCACGAAGATACTGTCGTCTTCATCAGCCTGAGCGTGCATCTCGGGTGCGGATTCTGCGACAGCGGGTGTGGCGAGACGCTCCTGCAGTCTGTTGGCAGCCCGACGGAAATCGTCGAGGCCGAAGGGTTTCAACAGGTAATCGACGGCATTCACCTTGAAGCCTTCGACGGCGTATTCTGAATAGGCGGTGGTGAACACGACGAGTGGCGGCGCAGCCAGCGACTTCACGAAGTCCATACCGTTCAGGTCGGGCATGTTGATGTCGCAGAAGACGGCGTCGATGGTCTCGCGGTTGAGTATCTCCTTGGCTTCCGTAGCACTCTGGCATTCGCCCATGAGCTGCAGGAAGGGTACTTTCTTGATGTAGGCGGCGAGCTGTTGCAGTGCCAGGGGCTCGTCGTCGATGGCTAGTACTTTGATCATAGTGGTAGTGATAGTTTGACGGTATAGGTATCCTGTTCGTCCTTGATGTCGAGGGTATAGCGGTTGCCGTAGATCAGCTCCAGGCGCTTCTTCACGTTGGCGAGTCCTACGCCACCATGTTTGTCGTCTTCCTTGGGAATACGACTGTTACGGCAGTCGAACACCAGCTTGTCCTCCTCGATGCTGATGGCGATGTCGATAAACGACGCCTGCCGATAGCTGACGCCGTGCTTGAAGGCGTTCTCCACAAAGGTGATGAACATCAGTGGCGGTACCTCTTTGTTGGGAAGGTTCTTGGGCACATCGACCGTGATCTTCACCTTGTCGGTATAGCGCAGTTTCATCAGTTGGATATAATTCTGCAGGAAGGCTATCTCCCGATCGAGCGGCACCACTTGTTTGTTACCCTCGTAGAGCACGAAGCGCATCATCTTCGACAGTTCGAGGATGGTCTGCTTCGACTTCTCGGGGTCTATATCCACCAGCGCGTGGATATTGTTCAGCGTGTTCATCAGGAAGTGGGGGTTGATCTGGTATTTCAGATACTCCAGCTGCTGTTCCAGGTTCTCCTTCTCGAGTTGCTCCAGCCGCTTGCGGTCGCCACGCTGCTTGAAGTAGAGTTTGATGCCGATGTTCATGCCCATCATCAGCAAGAGGATGACGATGGCGATGATGTCGTGCTGCCCCATGAAGAGAGGGGGCCGCTCGCCGCGATGACGGTCTGGGCGATCCTCGAAGCGAGGAATCCTGTGCGGACGGTAGTCGCCTGGCTCATCCCTCGGTTCGAGCTGTCTGCGCTGCTCCATCATCTCATGACGGAATCTGCGGTGATCCTTGAAGTTAGGACGGTGGTTACACTGATAGACCTGGAAGATGCAGACGATCACGATGCACATCCCAGCATAGACCCACTTACGCTGACGATAGACAAGTATCGGTGCCAGCAGGTGGTTGTGGATGAGGAATACCATGAAGAAGGGGATATACTCGCGCCACACCATCATCACCTCGTTCCAGTCGAAGCTGATGTCGTCGCTATAGGCCGTTCGGATGCCTAAGCTTAGCACCGGCGCCACGAACATCAGTAGCCACAGCGCCAGATAGATGATGGTCTCTTGCCGGTGTTCTTTCTTGAATGACACTTTCCCTATCTCCATTTAACTTTTGATATGCAAAAGTAGTTAAAATTAAAAAACGGGGCAAATTCTTTCAGCGAATGCCCCGTTTTATTCAGTTAAAACGGACTTATCTGATGACCTTGGTGGTCTTGTCCTTCCGTTTGATGATGTAGATGCCCTTACGGTTGCCCGTCTCAGTGACTCTGCGGCCGTTCAGATCATACACGCCCTCTGCCTCACCGATGCCTTCAGCTTTGACGTTGCTGATGCCCGTAGAGGCTGCATTGGGCAGGATGTTCTTCGTGTCGAAGTCCTGTGTGCCGCCGTTGAATTGGATGTCGGCATCGGCCTTCACGCAGTAGGAGATAGCACCGCTGATGCTGATCGTACCGTCCTTCTGGGTGAAGATGCCTGTATCCTCCTCTTCAGTGGGGGGATTGTCCTTGTACGACACTTGGATGCCGTCATCGCCGGGATTGGTGATGTTCAGCGTGCCGCTCTCCATCAGGAAGTACTGGTTGCAGTTCAGACCGTCCTTCACAGCCGAGGGGATGTTGATCGTGCAGTTCTTGATCTCCACATACTCCTTCGACCAGATGCCGTTGGCGCTCTTGCCGTTGACGGTCAGCTTGCCCTTGCCCTTGAACTCCGTATGGCCCTTGCACACGAAACAGCCCTTCCAGTCGCCATTGGCGCCGTCGGTCAGCGAGTTCTCCGTCTCGTTCTTCACGCTGACGTTGATGCGCTTACCGTTCTGGATGTTGATAGCCGGACCGCTGGGGTTGGTCAGCGTGAGGGCGTTCAGTATCACTGATGCCTTGTAGGAGCCTTCGAGATAGAACTCACCGTCAGCCGAGGTGCCGCTCAGGTAATAGAGGATCTCACCCACGGTCTCATTCACCTGATCGCTCTGTACGAGCTTCACGTGCGAGCCGCTACTGTTGTTGGTGATATAGCTCTTGATATTGTCGGCAATAGTCACGGTGGCCGATGTCCCGTCGAAGGCGATCTCCACGGAGTTGTCATCGACGGCAAGTGCCGAACCCATGCCTACGGCTGCCAGTATCAGTGTTGTGAGTAGTCGCTTCATGCCTCCGTCACTTATTTGATGAGTGACTTGGCCTTGTCTGCAGCGGCGTCGATAGCGTCGTTAGCCTTGTCTTTGGCAGCGTCCTTCACCTCGTTGGCCTTGTCCTTGGCAGCGTCCTTGGCGTCCTCAACAGCCTCGCTGGCCTTGTCCTGAGCAGCCTCGGCAGCGTTGTTGATGCCCTCGCCCAGAGAAGCCAGACCGCTGACGATCTTGTCTGCGGGAGCCTCGGTCAGTGAACTGATAGCTGCATTCACAGCCTCATTGTCACCTACGAATGCCTTGATCTTCTCAGCGTTGTCCTTCAGGAAGGCCTGTACCTTCTGCACATATTCTTTGGCAGCTTCAGGGTCGCTGGTGATAAATGATACCACCTTCTCCTTCACCGACTCGATCACCTCCTGGAGTTTGCTGGCGTCCTTGGCCTCGATCTGCTCTGTCAGGGCGTTGATCGTGGCTGCTGCCTCTTCCTCGGCATTGATAGTCACTTCTGTGTCTGTACCTTCAGTCTGAGACTGTGTCTTGTTACCACATGATGTGAAACCGATGGCGATCATAGCCATCACTGCGAATAATACTTTCTTCATAATGCTTAAAGTTTTTAATATGTATGTTTATTGTCTCCTATCTTGATTTTCGGCAACAAAATTACACCATTTTTAAATAAGTTGGTACAATATCGGGTTGTTTTAAACTTTTTTTAGTAAATTTGCACCCACTTTTCAAGATAACCGTTCAGTATGATAACAACGTTAACATTTAAGCCAAAGTTATTCTCGACGCTGCGGCACTACGATCGTCGCCAGTTCACGACCGATCTGCTGGCAGGCATCATCGTGGGCATTGTGGCACTGCCGCTGGCCATCGCTTTCGGTATCGCCTCAGGCGTCACGCCCGAGAAGGGTATCATCACCGCCATCGTGGCCGGACTCATCGTCTCGCTCTTCGGAGGCTCGAAGGTGCAGATCGGAGGCCCCACGGGCGCGTTCATTATTATTATATATGGCATCATCCAGCAGTATGGATTTGAGGGACTCACGATAGCCACCCTCATGGCGGGCGTGTTCCTCATCATGTTCGGCATCCTCCACCTCGGCACCATCATCAAGTATATCCCTTATCCGATTGTGGTGGGCTTCACGTCGGGTATCGCACTGACCATCTTCACCACGCAGATCAAGGATCTCTTCGGACTGACGATGCAGAGCGTGCCCAGCGACTTCATCGAGAAGTGGATAGCCTACTTCGGCTCCTTCCCGACCATCGATGTGTGGAGCGCCGCTGTCGGCGTCGGCTCTGTGGCTGTCATCGCCCTCTGGCCGAAGGTGGCCCGCTACAACAGCCTGCTCAGCAAGTTGCCTGGCTCACTGATTGCCATCATCCTGATGACGGTTGCTGCCCTGCTGCTCAAGCAGTATATGGGCGTAGCGACGATCGAGACCATCGGCGACCGTTTCTCCATCTCCAACCAGCTGCCGGGTGCCCAGGTGCCCGAGCTCTCGTGGGAGGTCATCAAGGGCCTCGTCTCACCCGCCATCACCATCGCTATCCTCGGTGCTATCGAGTCGCTGCTTTCGGCCACCGTTGCCGACGGTGTCATCGGCGACCATCACGACTCTAATACGGAGCTGATCGCACAGGGTATGGCCAACCTCGCTTCACCCCTCTTCGGCGGTATTCCCGCCACTGGAGCCATCGCCCGTACGATGACCAACATCAATAATGGCGGTCGCACGCCTGTGGCCGGTATCGTCCACGCTGCCGTGCTGCTGCTCATCTTCCTCTTCCTCATGCCGCTGGCACAGTACATCCCGATGGCCTGTCTGGCTGGTGTGCTGGTCATCGTCAGCTACAACATGAGTGGCTGGCGCTCCTTCGCTTCGATCCTGAAGAACCCCAAGAGCGACGTCATCGTCTTGTGGGTCACCTTCCTGCTGACGGTCATCTTCGACCTCACCATCGCCATCGAGGTCGGACTCATCTGCGCCTGTCTGCTCTTCATGCGTCGTATGGCCGAGACCACCGATGTCAAGTATATCAGCCGTGAGATCAACCCCGACGAGGAGGAGAGCGACTTCCTGCAGGGTAACCTCGAGCACCTGGTCATCCCGAAGGGCGTCGAGGTCTATGAGATCAACGGTCCTTACTTCTTTGGAGCGGGTAACAAGTTCGAGGAAATCATGGGTGCGCTCCACCACGAGCGTCCCCGTGTGCGCATCATCCGCATGCGTAAGGTGCCCTTTGTCGATTCCACGGGTATCCACAACCTGACGAACCTCTGTCTGATGTCTCAGGGTGAAGGCATCCAGGTGGTGCTCTCTGGTGTCAACGAGCGTGTGCAGGCTGTGCTCCACAAGGCCGGTCTCGACAAGATGCTGGGCGAGGAGAACATCTGCAGCCACATCACCATCGCGCTCGACCGCGCCCGTCAGCTGCTATAGACGAGTACCCAACCTTAACCATTATATATTATCAGAATCCCCCGCCGCTTTCATGCCGACGGGGGATTTGTCATTTTCCCTCACCTTTAAAATGCGTTTCAGGGCTAAAAATGTTTGAAAATCGTGATATTGTGTGGAAAATCCGTGAAATAACGGATTTTAAACATAAAATAATGTACTTTGAACAGTGGTTCGTGAAGCTCGGCGTACCTTTGCACCAGAAAAAGATTTTAATGGTTAAGGTTTATGGTTAATTAATTTAGTTTTTAAGTTAATAATAGGATAAGGCTCGTTGTGAAACGAGCCTTTTCTGATGCCTTCAATTTTCCTTTTCAGACCGTTTGTGACACGATTCTGGCGCTTAGTCGAGATGACAAAAAAGAGGAGAACACGGTCGGGAGTTCGTTTTGTAACAACTAGCCGGAAGTTTGCCATAGTTGTCGCATCCCGCAAAAAAACATGGACTATCCATGCCATTTTAAGCATTTCAAGCCCATGCCGGTCAAGGAGAATGGTTGTGTTTTGATCATGTTTCGACTGCAAATATAAACAAAAATCGGCATATATGCTCATTTTTTATCAAAAAAAATGTTATTTTTTTTCTTTAAGAAAGCATAAAAACAAGGCGAAATGCGTTTTCAGGGCTAACAATGTTTGAAAATCGTGATATTGTGTGCAAAATCCGTGAAATCAGAAATTTTAAACATAAAATAATGCACTTTGAACAGTGGTTTCTTAATCTCGCTGTATCTTTGCACCAGAAAAAGATTTTAATGGTTAAGGTTTATGGTTGATTAATTTAGTTTTTAAGTAATTAATAGGATAAGGCTCGTTGTGAAACGAGCCTTTTCTGATGCCTTCAATTTTCCTTTTCAGACCGTTTGCGACATGATTCTTCCGTTTCGTCGCCGATATGTCGCAGATCCCCGTCCCTCGGAGTTGTTGCGACGGGGTGGGAGAGATGCGACAAAGGGAGCCCAAAGGCCAAAATCCTGTCGTGAAATGACCTGATAGCCGACAGAAATTAATCCCCTGTTTTAGTTGTATTATCCAATTATTATTTGTATCTTTGCAGAAAAATCGACGGTGTCGGTATAATCTAGTGAATAACGTAATGAAAAAGATCGTATCTGTTTACGGCTTAGCCTACTTTGTATTGCTGATGATCGTGCTTGGATTGCAGTATGCATATCCGAAAATGGAGCTGCATCTGTTGTTGAATTCTTATCATACGGGCATAGAGGATACTTTTTTCAAATATTACTCGATGTTGGCGGAAGGCCCGTTGTATGTGCTGGCCTTGCTCCCGCTGTTCTGGAAGAAGATAGAGATGACCATCCTTTTTGCCTTGTCGGAGCTGTCGGGTGGTGCGGTGCTGCAGATCTTGAAACACACGTTCAGCTTCGAGCGTCCTATCAGTGCATTCGAGAATTATAGTGATGTGATACTTCCTTTGGTGCAGGGCGTGGATATGCATCACAGCAATTCCTTCCCTTCTGGACATGCTTCTACTTTCTTCGTGTTCTGTACTTGCAGTGCTCTGATATTAGCCTACCACTATAAGCAGAAGGATATACAAAACAATCGCAGGACGTGGCTTCTGATGAATCTGCTGATGTTGTCGCTGGTAATGCTTGCTGCCCTTGGTGGCTACTCGCGCGTCTATCTGTCGCAGCATTTCGTGTCGGATGTCTGTGTGGGCAGCATCATCGGTTTCGTAAGCCCGTGCCTGTTCTTCTATTTTGCATGGCATAAGATCCGGAATGTCGGTCAGAATGTCATCAGGTGGAAAAGAAACAGGGCTCGCAACTGATGATTGCGGGCCCTGTGTGGATTCATTTGACGTGGTAGTCGATGCTGTCCTGACTCTTGTTGAGATCCTGAGGCCGAACCTCGATTTCGATCTCCTCGGTGGCGTCGGCTATCAGATCGCTCAGGTAGCCTTGTATCTTTGAAAGACCATTGCCGTTGGGCTTGGAATTCTCACCAGTGGAATGGATCGTGGAGCCGTCGGAGAATTTGGCGGAGAAGCGCCAGGAGTAGCCGTCCTTCACATGTAAGAGGGGGTGGTAGTGCTCCTTGTACTTGTACATCTTCTCGTCGAGAATGATCTTCTTGAACGTGGCCATCTCTTCCTGCCCAATCTTTTTGCGGAAGAGGGGGCCGTAGTTCATCTTCATCGCCGTCAGCGTGAACGTACCATTAGGGTCCTGCACCACGTGTCCTTCGAATTCCGTACCGTTCCTAGACCCGTTGGAAACGAATTCCAGGCTCACGAGGTCACCCTCTGGGCCCTTCGTGCCACAGCTCAGCAGACTAAACAGTGCTCCAATCATCAGGACTAAGTATTTATTCATTTTCGGCAGGATATGGTCGATACGTGTGGTTACTGCATGTTATAGACAACTTGCATGAGCTGCTTGCCGAGGTCGTCGGCCTGCTCCATCGTCTGGGCCTCGCTATAGACGCGGATGATGGGCTCGGTGTTTGACTTGCGCAGGTGAACCCAACGGTCGGGGAAGTCGATCTTCACACCGTCGATATCGTTGACCTGGGCGCTGTTGTCCTTTGCAAACATCTCCTTGACTTTCACGAGGATGGCGTCAACATCGGTCTCGGGGGTGAGGTCGATGCGATTCTTGGCTATCTGGTAGTCGGGGAAGGTGGAGCGCAGTTCGCTGGCCGTGCAGCCTTTCTGTGCGAGTGACGACAGGAAGAGGGCGATGCCTACGAGGGCGTCGCGGCCATAGTGGCTCTCGGGATAGATGACGCCGCCGTTGCCTTCGCCGCCGATGACGGCGCCTACCTCTTTCATCTTCGTGGTGACGTTGACCTCGCCGACGGCTGCGGCTGTGTATTCACCACCATGCTGCTTCGTGACGTCGCGCAGGGCGCGGGTAGAGGAGAGGTTGCTGACGGTGTTGCCGGGGGTGTGGCTCAGCACGTAGTCGGCAACAGAGACCAGGGTGTATTCCTCGCCGAACATCGTGCCGTCTTCGCAGATGAAGGCCAGACGGTCAACGTCGGGGTCAACCACGATACCGAGGTCGAAGCCGCCCTGGCGCATGCGGCTCATGATGCCGTGAAGGTTTTTCTCCAGTGGCTCTGGGTTGTGGGCGAAATCGCCTGTGCACTCACCGTTGAGGATCTCATACTCGACACCGAGCTGCTGGAACAACTTGGGCAGGATGATGCCGCCGACGGAGTTGATGGTGTCGGCGCAGACGCGGAACTTGCGCTTGCTGATGGCTTCACGATCGACGAGCTTCAGCTGGAGCACGCTGTCGATATGGCGCTGGTCGAAACTGTCGTCGATGGTGCAGGTGCCGAGTTGGTTGACCTCTGCATACTGGAAATCCTCTGCCTCGGCCATGCGGAGCACTTCGGCACCGTCTTTGGCAGTGAGGAACTCGCCCTCGCGGTTGAGGAGCTTCAGGGCATTCCACTGGCGGGGGTTATGAGAGGCGGTGATGATGATACCGCCGTCGGCGCCCGACATGCGGACGGCGAGCTCTGTGGTCGGGGTGGTGGCATAGCCGATGTCGATGACGTCGTAGCCCATGCCCATGAGGGTGCCTACAACGACGTTGCGCACCATCAGGCCTGAGATGCGGCCGTCGCGGCCTACAACAATCTTCTTGCCGCCGATGAACGTCGCATAGGCGGTGGTGAATTTCACGATGTCAAGTGGATTCAGTGTGTCGCCGGTAGGTCCGCCAATGGTTCCGCGGATACCGGAAATGGATTTGATAAGTGTCATATTGTATAATCGAAAATCGTTATAATTCTTTTTGATAGGTGATCTCGTAATAGTATGGCTTCACGTTGCTGGAAGCGGTGGCATGGCCCTGTGTGTGGGGTACGATCAGACGCACCTTGGCGCACTCCTCGGTCATCGACTGCGGACGGTCGATCTTGATGTAGGGCATGGGCACCAGCCATCCGGCAGGTACGGACTGGGAATAGATGGAGTACATGATGCCGCTCAGGAAGGAGGCGGTATAGACGCTGCTGGCGCGGGAGACGTACATGAGGTCGGGCACCGAGGCAAAGTTCGGCTTGTTGTTGGACCACGTGACGCTATCGGCCAGAATGTCAAACTCCGTGAAGCGGCACACGAGGGTGGCCTTTGCCTTGTCCTCCAGGGGCTTGCCGACGCCAGGACGGACTATCTGCATATAGACGCCGTTCTTGTCGAGGCGCACGAATTCGTTCTTCTCGACGTTTGTCTGCTGTCCCTGTTCCTTGAACTTGTCTTCGGAGATGACCGTGATGTTATTCTTGGAAATGTACTCGGAGATGGCATTGCGCTCTTTCTCCTTTTTCTCTCCATAGGTCTCGTAGTCGTTGCAACTGGTGAGCACGGCTGCGATGGCAATCATGATAAACAAGATCCTCTTCATCTTATGCTTTTTTTGTCTTTGTGGGTGCAAAATTACAAAATAATTCGCAAATGCCGACGATATTAGGCTACTTTAACTTGTTTCCGTAGGCAATAATGGCATCTTTGACGATTTTGACGGCCTCGTCCATTGAACAATTGAGGCGTCCGCCGGAGGCATTGAGGTGACCGCCGCCGTTGAAGAACTCCTCGGCCATGAGGTTGCAGGGGAAATTATCGACCGAACGCAGGCTGACCCAGACGACGCGGTCTTTCTCGGTATCCTCGCGCAGGGAGATGGAGAGGCGCAGGCCTTTGATCTGCTGGGGGATGTTGACGAGACCTTCGGCATCGCCCTTGATGAAGCGGAAACGCTTCAGCTCGTCTTTGTTGAGGGTGTAGTAGGCTGCGTTGTATTCCGGCATATAGACGAGTTTCTCGTACATCACATAGCCCATCAGACGGATACGGCTTTCGGAGTAGTTGTGATAGACGTTGCGGTAGATCTTGTCCTTGTCGATGCGCTTGGTGAGCAACTCGCTGATGATGAAAAAGATCTCGGGACGACTGGAGTTGTAGGTGAAACCGCCCGTATCGGTCATCATGCCGCAATAGATGGGAACGGCGAACTGCTTGGTGAGGGTGGGGAAGGCCCCCATCTGCCAAACGAGGCGGAACACGAGTTCGCAGGTACTGCTGGCTTCGGGTTCGGAGATGATGAGGTCGGCAGGCACATCGGGGTTGAGATGATGGTCGATGAGCACGCGGGTAGCGGGTGAGCTGACCAGCGCCTCCTCCATCTCGTCGACACGGCTTGGGGCATTGTAGTCGAGGCAGAAGACGAGGTCGGCAATCTTGAAGAGCAGGTCGGCCTTGTCGCGCTGCTTGTCGTAGCGGATGATCTTCTCTGTGTTAGGGAGCCACATCAGGAAGTCGGGATACTGGTCGGGCACGATGACAACGGGCTCCTTGCCGAGGTGGCGCAGATAGTCGGCCAGTCCCAGAGAGGAACCGATGGCGTCGCCGTCGGGACTCTTGTGACAGGTGATGAGAATGGTCTCTGCATCAGAAATCAGCTGACTCAAGCGAGCCAGCTGATCTTGCGGGATGATATCGATGTTCATTTAAAACAGTTTGTTCGGATAAACGCCTTCATCGACGAGCTGCTTGATGCGTGCAACGGTGGCATCGCGATCGGCTGCATAGGTGACGCCGAACCACTTGGAAGTGGTGTCGAGCACCTCGACGGTAGCTGTGCCCTCGTTGATGAGCTTGTTGACCATCAGCGGGATAAAGAACTCGGCCTTCAGGTTCTCCATGTTCTTCGGATCGCTGAGGAACTCCTTGAAATAGGCCTCGCTGTACTCGAAGTAGTCGGGGGTGAAGCCCCACATGTTCATGGAGACGGGGGTATTGTCGGCTACGGTGACCCACTTGCCCTCTTCGTCCTTGTAGCGGATGGGCTCGGAGGCTGCTCCAGCGTTGGATCCGTCCTCAGCGCAACGTACAATCTCCGTGCGCTCAACAACAGTGGTCAGATGACCCTTCTCGTTCTTAGAGCAGATGCCACGGGCGACGGTACCATTCTCGGAGAGAGTGTTGCCCACAC
>JAEEGJ010009049.1_pt1 | contig 26974 bp, 24 predicted proteins | sample 8958761 | NCBI WGS metagenome assembly JAEEGJ01 (sample SAMN16246546, study PRJNA631951) | gut metagenome | biome: gut microbiome; feature: rumen; material: RS-attached | host: Bos | place: Iran: Karaj | collected 2018-10 | reverse complement strand
TGGACTACGAGGTCGAGGAAGTGGGCATCCTGAAGATGAAGCTCATCCCCGCCGCCGAAATCGGCTGCGGGGACGTGGGCTACGTCATCACCGGCATCAAGAGCGCCGTCGAGGTCAAGGTGGGCGATACCATCACCCACGTGGCCCGGCCGTGCGAGGAAGCCATCGCCGGCTTCGAGGAAGTGAAGCCGATGGTCTTCGCGGGTATGTACCCCGTGCAGGCCGACAAGTTCGAGGAGCTGCGCGCCGTGCTCGAGAAGTTCCAGCTCAACGACGCCTCCTTCGTCTATGAGCCGGAGAGCTCGCTGGCGCTGGGAAGCGGCTTCCGCTGCGGCTTCCTGGGCCTGCTGCACCTCGAGATCGTGCAGGAGCGGCTCTTCCGCGAGTTCGACATGGACGTGATCACCACGGTGCCGAACGTTTCTTACAAAGTCTATACGACGCAGGGCGAGGTGATGGACGTGCACAACCCGTCCGGCCTGCCCGCCCAGACGCTCATCGACCACATCGAGGAGCCTTATATCCGCGCCCAGATCATCTCCAAGTCCGAGTTCTTCGGGGCTATCATGAAGCTCTGTCTGGACCGCCGCGGCACGCTGATCGGCCAGCATTACATCACGGCCGACCGCGTGGAACTGACTTACGACATGCCCCTGTCCGAGATCGTCTTCGACTTCTACGACAAGCTCAAGACCATCTCGAAGGGCTATGCCTCTTTCGACTATCACGTCATGGACTTCCGGCCCGCCCGGCTGGTCCGTCTGGACATCCTGCTGAACGGAGAGCCCGCCGATGCGCTCTCTACGCTGATCCACGAGGACAACGCCTATACGTTCGGGCGCAAGATGTGCGAGAAGCTCAAGGACCTGATCCCGCGTCAGCAGTTCGATATCCCTATCCAGGCGGCCATCGGCGCGAAGATCATCGCGCGCGAGACCGTCAAGCAGGTGCGCAAGGACGTGACCGCGAAGTGCTACGGCGGCGACGTCACGCGCAAGCGCAAGCTCCTGGAGAAGCAGAAGGAGGGCAAGAAGCGCATGCGCCAGATCGGCACCGTCCAGGTCCCCCAGAGTGCCTTCATGGCCGTGCTCAAACTGGATTCCTAGTCCCCATGGTCCGCTGCTTCCAAGTCGCAGGACTCACGTTCTCGCTGGAACTGCCGGATGATTTTCCGGCAGCCGACCTGCTGCACAACTACGATCCCTTTGCGTCGCGGACCGGCAGCCAGCCTCTCCAGACGTCCTGCTCCGCAGGACCCCTCCCACTTCCTTCGGAAGCGGGCCCCTCCCTCTTACGAAGCCGAGGGTGGCTACGGTCTGGCGAGGCTGCTGCCGGCTCCGCTCCGATATTTAATCTAACTGTTACTGACCGGAAACCGGGAGCGCCGGGAGAGCCGCTGATGCGCAGCGCCGAGCGGACCGGGGAGCCCGTGGTGGGCTTCTTCCGCAGCGGCGGGGGATATCAGGCGGCGTTCGCTCCGGCGCCCTCGAAACCGATATGCGGCGTACTGGAAATGCGGGACGATTTCCGCGAGGGACAGCTTTATATAGAAGGCAGCCCGGCCGACCAGGCTTTCGCCGTGAACAATGCCCTGATGCTGCTGTTCGCTTTTGCAGCGGCGCCCTACAACGCACTCGAGATGCATGCCTCCGTGGTGACGCGCGGCGGCCGCGGCTTCCTCTTCCTCGGGAAGAGCGGCACCGGCAAGAGCACCCACAGCCGCCTGTGGCTGGAGCACATTTCCGGGACGGAACTCCTCAACGACGACAACCCGGTCCTGCGCGTCGTGGACGGAGTCGCCCGGGTGTACGGCTCCCCCTGGAGCGGCAAGACGCCCTGCTACAAGGCACAGGACGTGCCTGTCGGGGCCATTGTGCGCCTCAATCAGGCCCCGCACAACCGCATCGAGCGGCTGTCCACCGTGCAGTCCTATGCCTCGGTAATGGCCTCCTGTTCGGGCTTCCGCCCGATCCGCTCGCTCGCGGACGCGCAGCATGAAACACTGACGCAAGTCGTGCAGCTGGTCCCCTGTTATCACCTGGAATGCCTGCCGGACGCTGACGCCGCCCGGCTCTGCAACGAAACGGTCGATGGATAAACGTACCCTGCCCAACGAATTCCTCCTCGGCGAGGTAGCGGCCGTCCTGCGCGACGGGCGCGAAGCCGTCATCATCCCAACGGGCAACAGCATGCTTCCCTTCATCCGGGACGGCGTGGACCGGGTCACACTCCGCCGGAAGGCGGACGTGGCCGTCGGCGACATCGTGCTGGTCAAGATCGACGGGCGCTACCTCCTGCATCGCGTCGTCGCGCGTGAAGGCGACGCGCTCACCCTGATGGGCGACGGCAACCTCGCCGGCATGGAGCACTGCACGCTTGCCGACGTGATCGGCACCGTGACCGAGATCATCCGCCCCTCCGGACAGCGACGCAAGCCAGGCCGCGCCCGCCTGTGGCGCGCCCTGCGGCCTCTCCGTCGCTATCTGCTCGCTATTTACCGAGTAGTTTCCCGCTAGACTCCCTTTCCCACCCCGACCCATCCTTCCCGGACGACATCCCGCTCGGGGGCCGGAAGTTCCTTTTCCTGCGTCGTGGTCTGCTTCGAGAGCCGGTGGCGCAGACAGACGCGGAAACGGTCGAGAAGATCGACGCCGAACCCAACCCAGAAGCAGGACAGGAAGAGACCCACGAATCCCCAGATCAGGACGACTTTCGCACGGCTGTTGGTCGCGTGCTGGGGCATCGTGGCGGGCTGGATGACGGCAAAAACCGGCTTCACCTCCTGGATCTTGGCCCGCGCCATCTCCTGCTGCTGCGCCATCTGGATATACAGCTGGCTGGCCAGCTCCGCCTCCTGGCGAAGCCTGTCGCGGCGGCTGCTCACGGACTGGAGGATGATGTCCCGCTCGTGGTCCACACTCGCGGCATAGGCAGCCTGCGCCTTGACCAGCCTGGCCTGAGCATCCTCCGTCATCTTGACATAGTAATCATAGTCTTCGATGGATTTTTGCGTCCGGTACACGGTGACGTATTCCTGCAGGCGGCGGCAGACCGTGTCGGCCAGCTGCGTGGCCATCAGCCGGTCGTCCATGACCACGGTGATGGTCGTGATGCCGGATTTGTCGACCGACGCGGAAATGCTCTTCGAGAGGGCCTCGACGGCACGGGACTGCATGAGCGTCAGTCGGGCGGGGTCGAGTGTCCCGTCGTCCTCCAGGACGGGTTCCTTCCGGGAGAACCACCCCATCGGCCGGATACTGAACCGCTTCTCCCTGTCCAGTCCGGTCATGTGGTCGAAGACCGTGACGGACCGGGCGACGACGCCTTCACGCGCCTCCTGGGGGGAGACGTACTGGGTCAGCTCCACGGGGAAGAGCCCGGTCAGGAAGGGCGTACTCTTGCAGATTTCAGGGAAGAGGGTGATATTGAGTGCGTCCGTGCTGCCGGCGGAACCGGCCGCGGCGATGCCCAGCATGCTGGAAATGCTGCTGAGGCTGCTTGCGCCGCCCGTCTGAACTTCCGGGGCGAGGGTCATCGTAACGCTGTACTTGCGCGGACTGGTCAATGCCATGACGATGCCGAAGAGCCCGAAGGCAACGGACGCCACGAAGATAAAGCGCCAGTTGTTCAGGAGCTTAACGAACACCCCCATCCAGTCAATATCTATTTCATCATCGTATTCTTCACGCATATGGAAGGGACTTATTTTTTGTTCTGGTTAACCAAGGAGACGACGGAAACGGCCAGCGTCGCCAGGGAGGCGGCCGCCGAGCTGAGCGCCACGACGGATCCGCGCAGGTCCACGTTCTTCTTCTCCCGCTTGGGAACGACAATTTCGTCGCCCGGCTGGATGCGGACGAAGGAAGTGAGTTCGCACTTCTCGCCGTTCATCCGGATGACGTAGGCGTTGGAAATCTGCGCCCTGGGGGCGTAACCGCCGCTTTTCCGGATGTAATAGCCGAAACTCTTGCCGGGGATATAGGTCAGCGCGCTCGGCGCCATCACGGCTCCGCGCGTCAGGACGGCATGGTTGACGCCCGGAATCTCCAGCCGGTCGCCATCCCGGAGCAGGATATCGAAATCACCGCCGGGTTGGGACACAGCCTTTTCCAGGTCGATCGCCACCTGATACTCATGGCCGATAGCAAGTTGATGGATGTCCGTAGAGTCATTCAGCTGCAGCAACGCTTCCTGGGCATCCTCGACCTGCAGCTGCTCGGCCCGGGTGATGGTCCGCATCAGGCGGGCGCCTCTGGCATAGCTGAAGTCCGTCAGGCCGCCGGCCTTGCGGATGGCGTCGCTAAGGTGCTCCTCGCGCTGGGTCAGGGCGTAATCGCCCGGGAAATTGACCTCGCCGGAAACGCTGAAATGGATCGGCTGGTTGAAGGTCGGGCTCCGGTGGACGACAACTTCATCATACGGCTCCAAGACGAAGCCGCCCTCGCCGTCGGAGAGCAGGCCGTCCTTGACGGTGAAACTGTAGAGCGTGGCCACGCCGCCGGTGACGGTAAGGCCCTGCGTGTCTTTCTGCGGGCGCGTCACATCCACACGCGAGGTCGAGGCCCCGTTCAGCAGGCCGCCCGCCATGACGATGAGGTCTTCGACCGTCGTGTTGGCGGCATAGGGAAAGGTGCCGGGCCGGGCTACCAGGCCGCTGATCGTCATCGTCCCCTGGTCCTCCAGGTTATATTTGCTGGCAATGATGAGTTCGTCGTTGTTGCGCAGTACGAAATCCGGATCCTGGCCCGCCAGGACGCGGCCCAGATTGACGGACAGGACCTCCAGCGTCCGGTCGTCGTGCTCGCGATTGATGACCGCCCGGCCCGTGAAGGCCTCCGGCAGCAGTCCGCCGGCCTTCCGGACCAGCTGACTCACAGTCTGCAGCTCATCGCTCCGCTCGTACATGCCCGGGAAATAAACGGCGCCGCTGACGGAGATCCGGTTCCCGAAGCGGGACTGGAGCCTGCCCACGCTGACCTGGTCGCCATCCTGAATGACAAAACGCGTGAAGTCGGCGTATTCCACCGTATGGACCTCGTAGGTCTTGCCGTTCTGGCGGACGACGTTGACGCTGGCCGTGTTGGCACCGCTGGCAAAGCCTCCGGCGTAGGCGATCAGCTGGGCCAGCGTCTCCCCTTCCTTCATCTCGAATCTCATCGGACGCTTGACCAGGCCGCTGATCTTCACCATCCCGGTGTAGGGCCCGACGAGGATGACATCGCCGTCTTCGAGGCGGATGTCCTGCTCGCGGCTTCCCGTCGTGAGCAATTCGTACACGTCGGCCTGGCCGACGGTCTTGCCTCCGCGCGAGAGGGTGATGTTGCGCAGCGTGCCCGGCTCGACGATGCCGCCCGCCCGGTACAGGGCGTTGAAGATCGTGGAGAAGGAGGAAACGACATAGGAGCCGGGCACGGCCACGTCGCCCACGACCTCGATCTGGATGGAGCGGATCTGCCCGAGGGTCAGCCGGATGCTGGTGCGCGTGCCGCCGCCCTGGCCCAGGCCGGAGTAGATGGAGGAGAGTTTCTTGCCCAGGAAGCTGTTCGCTTCCTCCACCGTCAGGCCGTTCAGATAGACGGGACCCAGGTAGGTGACGACGATGCTGCCTTCCGGCGAAATGGTCTGGCGGATGGTCTGCTGTGCCGCACCGTAGATGTCGATGATTACTTCATCACCAGGGCCCAGGCGATAGTTGCGCGGTGTAGCCATGCTGGCACTGGGGGAGAAACTGAGGCTGCGATTGCGGAAAAGGTCGTAACCGTAGATGGCGTCGGGGCCGGCCGGGTCCAGTGTGTCGAGGGCGGCGGGGACGTCCTCCGGACCCTGGAGCACATGCCTGCGGGCGCTCGTGTCCAGACTGACCTCCACCTTGCTCTGTCTCGCCTGATAGGTGGCGGCGGCCCGCCGGGCCTGTTCGCGGGTGACGCCGCGGAGCATCAGCTCCTTGGCGATGTCCTCGTCGGTTTTGCCCTGGGCGATGCCCTGTTCGTAATACTCGATGATCTGCTGGTCGGTCATGACGCTTTGGCCAAAAACCGCCAGGCAGGCAAAGGAGAGGAGTATGGAGAGAAGTATTCTCATGGATAATCTACCAACTTCACACACTACTTTAAAATATATGCGCTAATATACGAAAAATAATCGTCCCTTGTTTGCCTCGGGACAACGTAAATCCGTCAAAATAAGCTAAAAAAAGGTTAATCCGCGTTTGGCTTCGTCAGATCCGCAAGATTTCGTCCGCGCGGGCGGAGATGGCGTCGCGGTGGGAGATGAAGAGCAGGGTACGCGAGCCGTGGTAGCGCGCATAGAGCCGGTCGAGCAGGAGCCCCTCGGTCTCGGCGTCGAGCGCCGAGGTCGCCTCGTCCAGGATCAAGAGGCCGCCCTCGTGCAACAGGGCGCGGGCCACGGCGATGCGCTGGGCCTGCCCCTCGCTGAAGCCTCCGCCGGTCTCACCGCAGGGCGTGTCAAGCCCTTCGGGCAAATCGAACACAAAATCCGCGACGGCGGTGTGGAGCGCATCGCGCAGTGCCTCCTCGGAAGCGTCGGGGCGCGCGAGCAACAGGTTTTCCCGGACGGTGCCGCTGAAGAGCGAATTCCCCTGGGGGACATAGCGGAAATTGCTGCGCAGGGCGGGGCCGGCGGGATGCTCTCCGGCGGCGTCGTAGAGCGCGACGCTGCCCTCCGTGGGTTTCAACAGGCCCAGCACCAGGCGGCTGAGCGTACTCTTGCCCGCACCGGTAGGGCCCATGATGACGGTCATCGAGCCTGGCGTGAAATCGTGGTTGAAACCGGAAAGGATCTGTTTCTCCGGCCGGTCGGCGTACGCAAAGCCCAATGCCGTGCAGCGGACGCCCGGCGCGCCGTCCAGGACCACGGGCTGCTCGCCGGCAAGCTCCTGCTCCAACGCCCGCAGGTCCATCAGACGCTCCACGGACGTGGAGGCATGGATGAAGGCGGGGACTTGGCGGGCCAGCTCGGCGATGGGGCGCTGCACCTGCCCGACAAGCTGCAGGAACGCGGTCATCATACCGTAGGTCACGGCGCCGCTGCGTATGCCCAGCACGCCCCAGAGGAAGGCAGCGGCATAGCCGCCCAGGAAGCCGAAAATCATGAATCCCCGCGCCACGGCGTTGTAGCGGATGCGGGAGACGGTCTGTCCCAGAAGCTCCTTCTGCATGCCGCCCAGGCGGGCCAGCACGCGCTCCGCGCCGATAAGCGTGAGTACTACGAGGCGCTTCTGCAGGTTCTCCTGCATGTGCTGCTGAATCTCGGCGTCCTGCTTGCGGATGCGCTCGGTCAGGGCGCGCAATTTCCTGAAGAACAGGCGCGAGCCCACAACGGCGGCAATCATCAGGACGATGAGCACCCAGAGCAGATTCGGGGCCATGAGCAGCAGATAGACGGAGGCGGCGAGGAGCTGCGCGACGGTGATGACCACTTCGGGGATACGCGAGCAGAGCAGCTCGGTGACCACACGCACGTCCTCTTCGAGGCGGTTCACGGCGTCGCCGCTGCGGTAGGTCTCGCGGCCGGTCCAGCTGCTGCGCAACACCCGGGCGAACGTATCGTGCCGCAGCTCGTTGCCGCTGCGGACGCTGTTGTAGCTCTCCCAGGCCGAGGCGGCCACGGAGCAAATCAGCTGCAGCAGCATGACGCCCAGCAGGATCCCGATGTGCAGGGGAAGCGGAGCATCGAGCTCGCCGGTTGCGATATCGACCAGGCGCTTGCAGATCCAGACGAAACCCAGCGAGGCGGCGATGCGGACGGCACCGATGAACACGCTGAGCGCGATCCGGCCCCGGACAGGGCGGATCATGGGGCGCAGGCCCCGGAGCGTCTGGCGCAGCGGCATCATCGTTTAATCAAGTCTTTCATTATCTGCCGGATACCACCGGCGAACAAAGATACAAAATTCTGTGCAGCTTCGCGCGGTACAATGGGGAGCAAACGGCAGAAACGCCGGAGATGCATCGCAAAGAGCGTATAGAGTTTCCCGCCCAGGTAGCCCTCCGGCCGCTTACTGCGTAGCGAGATGCCGCGGCCGAAGTTGCCTTCGGCGAGGATCAGCGCCAGCACGTCATTCGGCCAGCAGGCCCGCATCTTTCCACGCCGACACCAGCTTGTCCACATCGGCCCGCGCCTGCCGGGCATCCACGTCATAACGCGCCGTCAGCAGGGCGACCAGGTCCTCGGCCGTAAAGTCCTTGTTCTGAATCTGCTCCCACAGGTACGCGGCGGTGGCGTTCAGAGAGATGACCTTGCTGAAATCCACGCGGGCGAGTCCTTCTCCCGTGACAATATACTCTCCGGCAATCGACCGGAGCACAAATCCATCGAGTAGTCTCATATTGAATTACTATTTTCTCCTTAAACAAAGGTACGCCAAACGAAACGAAAAAACAAACGCCCGCCCCCGTCGGCCATGCTTTCAAGGCAAGGATGCCAGCAGCAGTTCGAAGAGGCGGGGCTTGGCATAGCGGTCGAGTTCCGCCTCTTCAATCCAGAAGTACCCCTCCGGCAGCGCCGGCTCCTTCGCCGGCTCCCACAGGTAGAAATCCACAATCAGTGTCCGGTGGGTAAGTTGGTGCTTAACCCCCGCGCGTAGCAATTCCGGATGCCGGGCACGCTGAGGGCCTGTTTTGTGCCCGGCCTCCTCTTCCCCGAGCCGTTGGTCGCGGACAGTCGGAGCGCAGCGACCGAGGGGGATTCGGGGGATTCCTCCCCCGTCATGAGCATCGCTCCCGAGCCGTTGGTCGCGGACCAGCGGCTCATATAGCCCTTGCCAGATATCCCCAGAACCGCGCTTGCGGATGGCGGTGCGGCCACGGAAGCGCACATAGATATAGTCAAAGCGGCGCGTCTGCACAGCCGCTCCCTTTTCCCGAACGGGGAGGCTGTCGATGCGTCCTGTCGCGAGTGCGGCGCAGTGGGATGCGAGCGGACAAATGGGGCAGGGCGGCGCGAAGGGTGTGCACTGCAGGGCCCCGAAGTCCATCATGCCCTGGTTGAAGTCGCCCGACCGGTCGGGCGGCAGCAGCGACTGGGCCAGGGCGGTGAATTCCTTTTTCGCGGCGGTGGTGCCGACAGGCGTGTCGATCCCGAAGTAGCGTGCCAGCACGCGATAAACGTTACCGTCCACGACGGCGGCCGGCAGTCCGAAGGCGATGGATCCGATGGCGGCGGCCGTATAGTCCCCGACTCCCTTCAGCGCGCGAATGCCTTCCAAGGTGTCCGGGAAGCGGCCCGCGGCCACGATTTGCCGCGCCGCGGCGTGCAGGTTCCGCGCCCGGCTGTAGTAGCCGAGGCCTTGCCAGAGGCGCAGCACTTCGTCCTCGCTCGCGGCGGCGAGCGCCTGCACATCCGGCCAGGTGGCCATGAAGCGCTCCCAGTAGGCCTGCCCCTGGGCGATGCGCGTCTGCTGGAGGATGATCTCGCTCAGCCAGATGGCATAAGGATCCCGGGTGCGGCGCCAGGGCAGGTCGCGCCCGTAGGTGTCGTACCAGGACAGGATGGTTTCGGAAAAGGACTGCATGGGTGCAAAAATACTTTTTTTTCGTATTTTTGCGAATGGATTAATACGCCCGAAACGTGAAAAAGATTAGAATCATCTTGCTTGTCGCCGCTCTGCTGAGCGGCACGGCAGCCTTTGCACAGCAAACCTGGAGTGTCGGCGCTGGCTACTCCACGACTTCGTTCCGCGGGACGGACTGTTCCCAGTTCCTGGCCAAGCACCCCCTGCGGGGCTTCTATGCCGGGGTCAGCCACGAGTTCTACTTCTCGGCGCTGGCGGGGCTGACGTTCGAGCCGGGAATCTATTTCAATTACCTGTCCGGACGCAACGCAGCCGAAGCGAAGCCCAAATACATCAAGATGCACTACCTGTCCTTCCCGATGGACCTGAAGTATAGTTTCAACTTTGCCACGGGGGTGATGGGCTCCGTCTTCACGGGCCCGGTGTTCAATGTCGGCCTGCTCGGCAACCTGTATGACAAGGGTGCCTTCAAGGAGCAGGGCGGACTGACCAAGGATATCGAGGATCTTCGCGGACTGACGCGCGCCAACCTGCAGTGGAGAGTGGGCGCGGCGGTGACGCTCGCCGAGGCTGTGCAGCTGCGCTTCAGCTATGCCTTCGGCATCAGCCGGCTCATCCCGGAGCAGGAGATCCACAACAACAGCCTGACCGTGGGCCTGGGCCTGCTGTTCTAATTTCCCTATGAATACCGTCTTCGTCGTGCTGGCCGTGATCCTCGGCGTGGTCGGAATCATCGGCAGTATCGTGCCCGGCCTGCCCGGTCCGCCGCTCAGCTGGGTCGGCATCCTGCTGATGTATTTCTTCGGCGGTACCAACGGCGCCGGCGAGCCGATGTCGCTGACGCTCCTTTTCGTGTTGCTCGGCGTGACGATTCTCGTGACGGTGCTGGACTACGTCGTTCCGGCGTGGTTCACCAAGCTCACGGGAGGCAGCAAATACGCCTCCTGGGGGGCCATTCTCGGCCTGTTCGCCGGGCTGGTCTTCCCCCTGCCGTTCGGCATGGTCGTGACCTCCCTGCTGGCGGCCTTCCTCGCGGAGCTGCTCTTTGCGGGCAAGGATGCCGGCAGCTCGCTGAAAGCCTCGTTCGGCGCTTTCCTGGGGTTCCTTTCGGGCACGGGCATCAAACTCATCGCCTCGGCGGTGATGCTCTACTATATCATCGTATTTATCTAGAAGAGGCCGACCACCACGTTCCAAAGCAGGAAACGGGCGATCTTACCGACCAGCAGCAGGACGACGGTCCAACCCGGCGCCGTGCGGTAGAAGCCGAGCGCCAGAGTGAGGATGTCCCCGACCACGGGAACGCCGCTCAGCAGCGCGAGCCAGGCACCGTACTTGCGCACCGAGGCATGGTGCCGCTCCAGTTTCTCGTGGCTCACCTTGAACCATTTCTCGATCCACTCCCACTTACCCAGCCAACCCAGGCCATAGGTCAGCAGACTGCCCACCCAGCTGCCCGCCGTTCCGGCCACGAGGCAACCCACGGGGTTCTTCGTCGCCGCGAGGACGGCGATGTACAGGGCATCCGAGCTGAACGGGAAAATGGACGCGGCCAGCGCGCTCCCCAGGAACAGGCCCAGCAGGCCGAGGCTTTGCAACCACTCCATCAGACAAACTGTCCGTCCTTCATCGTGAGGGTGCGGTCGCAGAGGGCGGCGAGTTCGGGATCGTGCGTCACGATCACGATGGTCTGCCCGAGGCGGTCGCGCAGGGAGAAGAGCAGGCGGTGAATCTCCTGCTTGGTAGCGGAATCCAGATTGCCCGTGGGCTCGTCGGCGAAGAGCACCGCCGGATCGTTGATCAAGGCCCGGGCAATGGCCACGCGCTGCTGCTCGCCGCCCGAAAGCTCGCCGGGTTTGTGGTCCAGACGGGCCTGCAGGCCCACTTCGCCCAGCAGGCGAACGGCCTTCTCGCGTGCCTCCTTCATCGACACACCGGCGATCAGCGCCGGGATCAGCACGTTCTCCTCGGCCGTGAACTCGGGCAGCAGATGATGCGCCTGGAAAACGAAACCGATGCGGCGGCCGCGGAAGGCGGACAGCGCATCCCCCCGCAGGGACAGGACATTCTGTCCGTCAATCGTCAAGCTGCCGTCGTCCGGCGTGGACAGCGTGCCGAGAATCTGCAGGAGCGTGGATTTGCCGGCGCCCGAGGCGCCCATGATGGACACGACCTCGTGCGCCTCGGCGCTGAAGTCGATGCCTTTGAGGACCTCCAAGGTCCCGAAACTTTTGCGAATGCCGCGGGCTTCGATGATCATAGCCCAAAGGTAGCAATTATTTATTAACTTTGCAGCCTCATCGGGGTGTGGCGCAGTTGGCTAGCGCATCTGGTTTGGGACCAGAGGGTCGTGTGTTCGAGTCACATCACCCCGACGAAAAGAAAAAAGCCTGCGGGAACCGCAGGCTTTTATCGTGTTCGGACGAATCCTAGAGGTTCGGGTTGCACTTCTTCCACTCGGAGGTCGGCGGGATGATGCCGAGGTCGATGATCTCGTCACGCATCTGGCAGAGGTGCTCGTAGGAAGCCTGCAGGTCAGCCATTTCGGCGGCGGTGCCGGCAGGGGCGGTGAAGTGGACACCCGTCGCGTCGATCACGGACGGCATGGCCATCATCACGTTCTTGTAGGTCTCGTTGTTGACATAGCAGCCGGCAGGCCAGGTGAACTTGTCGCCACCCATCGCAGCCTCGATCATCTTGACGGCGTTGTAAGCCGGGCTCTGGAAGGAGCTGCGGCCACGGAGCTTGATGATGTTGGAACCACCCTGCACGGTGTTGTGCTTGATCTCCTCCCACTTCTCGGCGGAGAGCTTCTTGTCGGCGAGCGGCGTGCCGTCGATCATCGCCTTGGAAGCGAAAACGGCCATGGCCTCGCCGTGGCCACCATAGGTATAGGCGTTCGTCACTTTGCACTGCTGCACGCCGAACTCGAGGGCCAGGGCCTCCTGGAGGCGGGTGGAGTCGAGGGCGGCGAGGGTGGTCACGCACTCGGGCTTGACGCCGGAGTGGAGCAGGACCACGAGACCGGTCAGGTCGGCCGGGTTGAAGATGACGACGATGTGCTTGACATCCGGGCAGTACTTCTTCACGTCCTTACCGAAGTTCTCAGCGATCTGGCAGTTGCCCTTGAGGAGGTCCTCACGGGTCATACCCTCCTTACGGGGAGCGCCGCCGGAAGAGATGATGTACTTGGCATCCTTGTAGGCGACGGCCGGATCGGTCGTCCAGGTAATGTTGGCGCCTTCGAAAGCGCAGTGGTTCATTTCGGCGACCACGCCACGCAGACCCGGCTCATAAACATCGTACAGGCAGATGTTCGGGGTGAGCTTGAGCATCAGCGCAGTCTGGGCCATGTTGGAGCCAATCATACCTGCGGCACCGACGATGACCAATTTTTCGTTAGTAAGATAGTTCATATGGATTGTTTTAATTGACGTCTTTCGAAAAATCATGCAAATATACAAAAAATCATTATCTTTGCGATGTTATAAACGTTTTATGGCCCTATATCTTATCAAAGATCTGGACGACGACTACCACTCGCGGGTAGGTGTCTGGCAGATCACAGAATCTGAAGAAGAGCTCAAAGCACTTGCTTCCGTCCCCTCTGATGAGCTGGAGGAAATCTCCTACATCAAAAACGAATCCCTGCGCAAGCAGAAACTGGCCGTCCGCTGCCTTCTGGACGCGCTTTTTGAAGAAAAAGTCTATCTGAGCCACCACGATAACGGCAAGCCGTATATCGAGAACTCAGCGATGAATATCAGCATTACCCACACCAACCGCTACGTCGCCGTCATCCTCAACCCGACCGACGAAGTGGGCATTGACTGCGAGTCGCTCGACCGCGACTTCTCGGCCGTCAAGAAGAAAGCCCTCTCCGAAGACGAGATCGAGGAAGTCGATGAGATTGACGAGGAGCAGCGCAACGAGCAGCTCGCCATCTACTGGTGCGCCAAGGAGGCCGTCTATAAGATGATCTCGCAGTACGGCGTCGATTTCGCCGAGCAGATTGAGATTGACGACTTCCGCATGCGCGGCGAAGGCGAGCTCGAAGCTACCTTCACCGACAAGGACGGATTCGAAGAGGAGTACTGTCTGGAGTACATCACCTTCGACCGTCACGTCCTCGTCTGGGTGGTGGGCTAAACCCTATTTGATTAAATCATACAGATTTCGCCTGTCGAGGAAGCGGTAGGACGCAGCCTCGAGCAGGTGAGTGGGGCGGATGTCCTGCGCGCCTTCGAGGTCCGCGATCGTGCGCGCGACCTTGATGATGCGGAAGTAGGCACGCATGGAGAGCCCCAGCTTGGTCATGATCCCTTCCAGCGTGGTCCGGCAGGCTTCGCTCAGGGGGCAGAAACGCTCAATCTGCTTGAGGTCCATCTCCGCGTTGGTGGTTGTGGCGCCGGGCGCGAAGCGATGCTTCTGCACGATGCGAGCCTGGAGCACCCGCGCCGCGACGGCCTCGCTCGACTCCGCCTTCTGCGCGTTGATGATGCGGTCGGCCGGGACTGGGTGCATCCAGACATGCAGATCAATCCGGTCCATGATCGGCCCCGAGAGTTTCGAGAGATAGTTCTGCCGCTGGGTGGGCGTGCAGGTGCAGCGGTCCCCCTCGCCATAGTAGCCGCAGGGGCAGGGATTGGAGGCCGCCACGAGCATGAAGGAAGCGGGGAATTGGACCTTCGCCTTGAGGCGGGAAATGCAGACGCTCCGGTCCTCGATCGGCCCCCGAAGGGCCTCGATGACCGATTTGGGCATCTGCCCGACTTCGTCGAGGAAGAGCACCCCGCCGTGGGCGAGGGAAACCTCCCCGGGCAGGATGCTGTCCCCGCCGCCCCCGCCCACGATGGCGGGGAGCGAGGCGGAGTAGTGCGGCGCCCGGAAGGGCCGGCGCCGGATGAGCCCGTCCTGCGGGCTGCCCTTGCCGGCCACGGAGTAGATCTTGCTCGTGACGAGCGCCTCCTCCTTGGTCATCGGCGGCAGGATACCCGCAAGGGCTTTGGCGAGCGAACTCTTCCCGGCCCCCGGCGCGCCGATCATGACGATATTGTGGCCCCCGGCCGCAGCGATTTCCAGGCCGCGCTTGGCGCCCTCCTGGCCGATGATGTCGGCGAAGTCCACGCCACGCTCCAAGCGGGGTGCAGCCAGGCGGGCGCGATGGGCCTTCTGGTACTGCCGCGTATTCCAGACCAGCAGATCGCGGCAGTCCTCCTTCCCTTCCAGGATTTGGACGACATCGTTCAGGCCTCCGACCCCATAGACCAGCATTTCCTTAAACTCCGCCGCCTCCATCGCAGATTCGACAGGCAGAATGATGCCCTCGTAGCCCGCTTTGCGGGCCATCTCGGCGAATGGAAGCGCCCCGGGGATGGGCCGCACGCTTCCGTCCAGGCCAAGCTCCCCCATGAGAATGAACTGTCCCGCGCGCGGGAGGTCCCGCTGGCCGGAGGCGGCGATGATCCCGATGGCGATCGGGAGATCGTAGCCGCTGCCATTCTTGCGCAGGTCGGCCGGCGCCAGGTTGATAACGATCCGTTTGCCCGGAATGTGGAAGCCCAGCGCCTCCAGGGCAGTAGTTGTACGAAGCAGGCTCTCCTTGACGGCCACGTCGGCCAGTCCGACCAGGTGAATGCCGATACCCCGGTCGATGTCGATCTCCACCGTGACCTCGACGGCGTCGATCCCGATGCATTTTGCACCGTGAATGTGTGTTAACATAGTTTATATATTTAGTATCTTTGCAACATCATGTCAAACAGCATCGTCATACCCTCCCTGTCGGAACTCGACAGCGCCGCGGAAGAGTTCCTGCGCCGCATCGGCGATCACCGCCTCATCGCGTTCCACGCCTCCATGGGCGCTGGGAAGACCACGTTCATTACGGCGCTTTGCCGCCGTCTGGGAGTTCGCTCCGACGCCGTCAGCTCCCCGACTTTCGCCATCGTCAACGAATACCGCACGGCGACGGGCGAGCCGGTCTATCATTTCGACTTCTATCGCATCACGAAGCCGGCGGAAGCACTCGATATCGGCCTCTATGATTACCTGGACAGCGGTGCCCTTTGCCTCATGGAATGGCCGGAAAACATCGAAGATCTGCTTCCGGAGGAGACGCTCGCCGTCTCCATCACCGTGGCTCCGGACGGCGAGCGCACGCTGAGCTGGGAAGAAGCCTGACCGACGCTTTTGCAAAGAAGCATAAAAAAACAACGCCCTGCAGCAAGAAACTTATCTTTTTGCAGGGCGTTAATCGTTTAATTTTTCTCAATCAAAAATTGAAACGCAGACCGGCGTCGAAATTCAGCATCAGCGGCTTGTCTGTGCGGATGCTGCGAGGCTGCTGGTTTCCAGGGAAGTAGTAGTTTACGCCCGGGTCAAGGTAGAGCCCGATTCTGCGTCCGAGGCGGAACTCCACGCCCACACCCACGTTAACGGAGGGGAGGATGGTGTTCGTGCCTTCGCCGAAGTCACGCACGATGTCGGGGGTGCCGAAGAGACGATAGTTGTTGCCGATGCAAAGCTCGGCTTCGCCACCGCCATAGGCGTAGAAATTGATCCGGTCCGTAGTCAGGATGTCATAGTAAAGGCGGACCGGGATTCCGATGTATTGTACTGTGTGGGAAACGGTTCCTGCAGTGCCCCGATAGCTGCCCGTAAAGGTGCGGGCCAACAGGGAGTAGTCGATGCCCGTGCCGAGGGACAGGCGCGGGGTGACGTAAAAGCGTACGCCAAGACCAATCGTAAACGGCACGCTATAGGTTGAGCCGCTGCCCAGGATTTCCTCGAACTCTGCCTGTGCACCGGGAGCCATCCGGGCTCCGGGTACTGCAGGGCGGCTGCTGGCGTCGTTGCTGCCGACGGAACCCTGCGCGTAGAGAGCGATGCGGGGCTTGAAGCTCTTGCGCACCGGCTCAATCGCAGCAAACGGGTCCGTGACGGGCTCCACCACGCGGGCCTTGGGCCGGCGGGTGGATTGGCGCCCGGACTCGGAGGCCGGCGCCTGCTGCGGCTCTTCGGCCGGCTGGGAGGCGACGGTCTCCGGGACGGGCTGCTCCCCGCTCACTTCCTGGACCGGGGCCGGACGGGAATCCGGCGCCTGCGGCCTGGCGGAGCGGGCAGCGGGATGGGAGACGGCCTGCGAAGCCGCACTCCCTACCTCAGAAGCCGGGATGGCTGCCGGGGCCGCGACGTCCGTCGGAGCCCCGGCAGCTTCACCGGTCTGTGCAAGCATATCAGCTTGCGATTGGTTGAAAATTTTGGTTGGAATTGAGGTGCGTGTACCGGAGAAGAAGACGCAGACGGCTGCCACAGCGACGGCAGCCAGGCTCATGCCGGCCCATTTCATCCAGCCCCAAGGCCTGGCGAGAGGAGCAGCATCGGCGTCCAGACGCGCGGACACGCCTTTCCAGACGCGGCGTGAGGGCTTCACTTCCGCATCTGCAAGCATCGACCTCAATTGCCGGTCGAATTCCTTGAACTCAGTGTCCTGCATCTTAATACTTCTCTTTGATCTTCGATTGTAACAATACGCGCGCCCGCTGCAACTGTGAGCGGGAAGTGGTCTCGGAAATTTCCAACGCTTCGGCGATCTCCTTGTGTGAATATCCTTCGATTACGTACATATTGAAGACCGTCCGGAAGCCCGGCGGCAGGACAGCAATCATCTTGAGCAGCTCCTGGTATCCGATCCGCTGGATGACAGACGGGTCGTCGCTGGTGATATTCCACGCGGTGTCCACGTCTTCCGTCTTTCTGAGCACGTCCTTTTTTCTGAGACTCATCAACGCAGTGTTCACAAAGATCTTGCGGGCCCAGCCTTCGAAAGAGCCTTCTCCCGAATAGCTGTCCAGTTTGGAAAAAAGGGTCACGAAACCATCCTGAAGGATATCCTCAGCGGAATCCCGGTCGCCCATGTAGCGCAGGCAGACTGCAAACATTTTGGCGGACAGGAGGTCATAGATGGCTTTCTGGCAACGGCGGTCGCCGCGCTTCGCCCCTTCGATCCATTCTGTTTCCCGAGAGTTAAGATGCTTCTTATCCTTGAAAAGTTGCATCAACTGCCCGAATTTTTATTTCCCACGAAAATAGCCAAATTTTCTCACAAAAAATACATATTTTTGTGTCTTGTATGCGCAAGTTTTTCCTTTTAGCAAGCCTCTTTCTGCTCTGCTGCACCCTCCCGGCGCAGGGGCAGATGGGGGACGATCTTTTCCTGACGGCCGCGGCAGCATACGCCGAGGGGCAGCACGCGCAGGCGAAGGAGCTGTTCGCGCAGCTCCATGAGCAGGACCCGGAAGATGACGCCGTCAACTACTACCTCGGCCTGTGCGAGTTGTCCATGCGCGACCTGGAGTCGGCCGAGAAGCACCTCCTGCAAGCCGTTCAGGCGGACTCCACCAACACCTGGTACATCTTCGCAATCGCTTCGCTCTATGACGCGCGGCGCGACCAGATCCGCTCCGCGGGCTATATCGAGAAACTGATCAAGATGGCGCCGTCGCTGTACAACAATCCCAATACCCTTTCCATCGTGGCGGACGCCAAGGCTGCCGCCCGGCAAGACTCCACGGCCCTGGCCTACTACAACCAGGCCCTGGCGGCGGATCCCGAGTACGCCCCGGCCCAGTTCGGCCGGATGGAGCTGCTGCGCCGGATGGGTAATTTCCCGGCGTTCTTCGCCGGTTTGGAAGACCTCATCCGCAACGAGGAAGTGCGTCCCGAGATGAAGAGCAACTACCTGACCGTGCTGATGGACAACATCGACTCCTCCTTCTACTGGGTCTGGGGCGACACGATCAACCGTCTGGTGGACCTGGACCGCGAGCTGCACCCGGAAGACTATGATATTCAGCTGCTGAAGCTGCGCATGTGCTACATCAAGCAGGACTGGGAGGCCGTCCTGGCGCAATGTGACGTGATGGCCGAGACGGCGCGCACCCAGGGCAACAACGACCACCTGGCCGAAGCCCTTTCGATCGCGGGCGACGTCTATTACCAGCAGATGGAGGACAGCAAGAAGGCATACGAAATCTACGAGCAGGCCCTGCAGGTCGATCCCGACCGCACCTCCGTGCTCAACAACTACGCCTATTACCTCTCGCTGGAAGGCCGCCAGCTCCGCAAGGCGCTCAAGATGAGCCGCCGGACCGTCGAGCTGGAACCCGACAACGCCACCTACCTGGACACCTACGGCTGGCTGCTCTACCTGCTGCGCAAGCCCAAGGAGGCCAAGCCCTATTTCAAGCACGCGATGCTCTACGGCGGCAAGGACAGCGCCGTGGTGCTGGAGCATTACTCGAAAGTGCTCGAAGCCCTGGGCGAGACAGATCTCGCCACCTACTACAAGAATCTCTCGGAACAGAAGAATAAATGACGCGATCCCTGCGCATACTGACGGCGCTTGCCGTCCTGCTGCTTTCAGGCACCCTCCTGCAGGCGCAGGACACGTCCAAGCAGGAGTCGCGCCGCGCTGCGCTGCGCAAGGAAATCGCCCAGCTGGAGCAGCAGCTCAAGGAGAACGCTTCCAAGAGCAACAACGCGATGACCGAGCTCAAGCTCGTCCGCAAGCAGGTGGCCACGCGCCGCGAGCTGGTGGCCGAGAGCGAGCGCGAGATCCGCGCGCTGTCGGACACCATTGCCGTCCGGCAGCAGGCCGCGAAGCGGCTGCGCGAGCGGCTGGAAGCGATGGAAGCGCACTACCGCCGCCTCGTCCGGAATGCCTATAAGAACCGCGACGCGCGCGTGTGGTACACTTATCTGCTGTCCAGCAAGAATCTCGGACAGGCCTCGCGCCGCTACGCCTACCTGCGCGACCTCTCCGCCACGATGAACACCCAGGCGCGCCGGCTCCAGGAAATGCGCAGCACGCTCGAGGACGACCTGGCGCGGCTGACGATGCTCAGAGAGGAAGCCGAGTCCGTCCGCAAGGCGCGCGAGCAGGACCTGCAGTCCCTGCGGCAGGAGGAGCTGCGCTCCGACCGCCTGGTCGCCAATCTGCAGAAAGACAAGAACCGCTACCAGAAGGAGCTCAACACCAAGCGCAAGCAGGTGGAGGCCCTGAACCGCGAGATCGAGCGTATCATCGCGCAGGCGGTCGAGGAGGCGCGGAAAAAGGAAGCAGCCGCTAAGCAGCAGGGCAACCGCCAGAGCTCGACGAAGAGCACCCAACAGGACATCAAACTCTCCGGCGAATTCGCCGCCAACAAAGGCAAGCTCCCCTGGCCGGCGGATGGCCCGATCGTGGAGCGCTTCGGCAAGCACAACCATCCGGTCTATACGACCCTCGTGATGCCGGCGAACAACGGCGTCAACATCGGCCTTTCGGCCGACGCCGAAGTCCAGGCCGTCTTCGACGGCGAAGTCAAGCGCATCATCGTGATGCCCGGCTACGGGCGCTGCATCCTGGTCCAGCACGGCGCCTACTTCACATTCTACTGCAAGCTGGGCCACGTGGACGTGAAGAACGGCGACAAAGTCAAGACCGGCCAGACCCTCGGCCGCATCGACACGATCGACGGCCAGACCGAGCTCCACTTCGAGGTATGGAAAGAAAAAGAGCCCGAGAATCCCGAGCTCTGGTTACGTAAAAAATAAACTTGTACACAACGCCATTGTCAACCCAACGCGTGAGCAGGAGACAGCCGTCATGAGAAACGCGCGCCGCAGCTAGTTTAATTGCATAAAAAAAGGTCACCGCGATGCGGTGACCTTTTTTGTGTCCTACTTGCTCTTATCCGGAGCAGCGGGCGTGCCGGGCAGTGGCTTGTAGTTCTTCAGCTCTCCCTTGAGGTACTCGACCGCCTTCTCGAGCTGGGCGTCCTTGCCGAGCCAGTCCTCGAAGGGGTTGATATCCACCACGATGTCCGGATCGACGCCGTGGCCCTCGATGATCCACTCACCGTCCGTAGAGTAGGAGGTGAAGAACGGCGTGCGCATATCCTGCCCGTCCACGAACTGGCGGGAGCTGGTGATGCCCACGATGCCGCCCCAGGAGCGGGTGCCGATCAGCTTGCCCAGACCCAGCTGGCGGAAGCCGTACGGGAAGAGGTCGCCGTCGGAAGAAGAATATTTGTCGATGAGGCAGACCTTCGGGCCGTAGAAAGCCTCGTTCGGAACCGGCTGGTTGCCGCCGTTGCGGTACATATTGATCCGATACACCTCGCGCTGAAGGCGCTCCAGGATCATCGGCGAGACGTTGCCGCCGCCGTTCATGCGGTCATCCACGATGAGGGCCTTCTTGTCAAGCTGCGTGTAGAAGAGCTTGGTGAACATGTCCAGGCCTTCGGAGCTCATGTCGGGGATGTGGATGTAGCCGATCTCCCCGCCGGAGAGCTTGTCCACCTTCTCGATGTTGTTCTGCACCCACTCGTAGTAGGCGAGGTTCACCTCGTCCGCGACGGGCTTGACGTACACGGTGCGGGCGTTCTTGCCGGAGGCGCTGGCGGCGATCTTCAGGGAGACCGTCTTGCCGGCCTTGCCGATCAGGGCCTGGCCCGGGTCCAGCAGTTCCTTCGCGGGCGTGCCGTTGACTTCCACGATGTACTCGCCCACCTTGGCGTCAATGCCGGGGGCACGGAGCGGGCTGCGCAAGGAGGCATCCCAGTCGGCGCCGCGGAAGATCTTCTCGATCTTGAAGGCGCCCGTGCCCTTGTCCTTGCTGTACTGCGCGCCGAGCAGGCCCGTGGGGATGCGCGGGATGTCCTTCTTCTCGCCGGAGGTGACGTAGGCGTGGCCGATGTTCAGCTCGCCGATCAACTCGCCGATCAGGTAAGTCAGGTCGTCGCGATGCTTGACATAAGGCAGCATCTGGCCGTATTTGGTGCGCATGTGGTCCCAATCCACGCCGTGCATGTTCTCCACATAGAAGTTGTCGCGCGTGATGCGCCAGCTCTCGTCGTAGATCTGGGCCCATTCGGCCTCGTGGTCGATCAGCATATCGATCTCGCCGGTCGGCACGGCCGCACCGCCGCGGGCGGGGCCGCCGAAGGAGACGACCTTGTACTTGCCCTCGCTGCGCACCAGCGCCTTCTTGGCGTCAGGCGTCAGGACCAGCGGCATATCGGCGGGACCGTCGCCCGTCTGCAAGGTCTTGAGGTCAAAGGTCTTGACGCCAGCGGCGCCACGGCCACCGGCAGCAGGGCCGCCGAACGAGCTGTAGTACAGCTTGTCGCCGTCGGCGAGCAGCAGGCGGTAGCGTCCGGCAGGCAGTGGGAGCGCGGTCGCGCGCTGCGCGAGGCCGTCGGTATCGACCTTGGTCGGAGATCCGCCGATCAAGTCGGCGGATGACGAAGGTTTCCCTTCTTTCGCCTTCCCTTTCCCGTCATTCGCCTTTCCCTTCCCGTCATTCGCCTTTCCCTTCCCGTCGTTCGCCGGCTTACTCTTCCCGTCATTCGCCGGCTCCGACCGGCGAATCTCATACTCGTCATTGCCCAGCGTCAGCGGGTTCGGCGTATCCTTCGCCAACGGGAGGATGAACACGTAGTCAGAGAGGCTGTAGGAGGCGTTCCATTCCACGTCGGAGTACTGCGAACGCAGTTCGCGGGAAGAGGTGAAGAAGAGATACTTACCGTCCCGCGAGAAGAGCGGCTGCCCGGCCGGGTACCAGCGGTCCGTGACCTGGTAGCTCTTGCGCGCCTTCACATCGAAAAGATAGAGCGCGCTCATGTAGTTGGGCATCGCGGTGGTGTAGGCCGCCCAGGCGCCGTCCGGCGAAAGGGTGAAAGCGCGGATGGCCGCGTCCTTACCCACGATAATGCGGCTGACCGCTTTGGTATCCACATCCAGCTCGCACACGTCCCAGTGCAGGGTGGAGAAATAAAGCTTCTTGCCGTCCGGGCTCCACTGGAGGTTGGACGGATAGCCCTCCGTGAAGGAAGTCAGGCAGGTGGCCTGGGTCATATTGTCCGCGGGAGCGGTATAGATCTGGTATTCGCCGGAGGCGTCGGAGAACCAGGCGATGCGGGACCCGTCCGGACTCCACTCCGCCTCGCGCTCATGCGAGCCCGGCGAGCGGGAAATGTTCACCACCGGACCCTTCTCGGCCGGCAGGGAAAAAATGTCGCCACGGGCGACCATCAACACGCGCTTGCCGTCCGGGGAGAGGCTGTAGCCGTTGATGGAAAGATTGCCGCTGCGGTACTCGCTGCGGCTCCAGACGTCGTCGGAGGCCAGTTGGATCGTCACCTTCTCGGCCGCGCCCTTGCGGACGTCGTACTTGTAGATGTAGCCGCCGTTCTCGAAGACCACGTAGCCGTCGGCGCTGTGGGCCGGGAACTTGCAATCGTATTCCGTAAAGTCGGTTACCTTGCGAGTCTGCTTGGACTTCGTGTCATAGACGAAAAGGTTCATCGTCCGGTCGCGGTCGGAGAGGTAGTAAATCTCGCTTCCGATCCACATCGGGAAGATGTCCTGCGCATCATTGTCCGTGATCTTCTCGAGCTTGGTGGTGCCCACGGTGTTGATCCAGATGTCATCCGCCTGGCCGCCCCGGTAGTACTTCCAGGTGCGGAATTCGCGGAACATGCGGTTCATCGCGAGTTTCTTGCCGTCCGGCGAATAGGAGCAGAAGCCGCCCTCGGTCGTCGGGATGAATTCGGGCAGGCCGCCCCCCGCATCCACCAGGCAGAGCTGCGCGCGCAGACCGCTGAAGCACCACTGTTTGCTCCGATAGACGATCTTCTTGCCGTCGGGCGTCCAGCCCATGACGATGTTGTTGGGGCCCATGCGCTCGCCCACCTGGTCGCGGTCCACGAGGGCGCTGTAGGTCAGACGTTTGGGCTCACCGCCCGTGATCGGGATGGTATAGACTTCGGTGTTGCCGTCATACTGGGCCGTGAAGGCCACGGTCTTGCCGTCCGGCGAGACCTTCGGGAAGCACTCGTAGCCGACATCGGAGGTCAGCTTAACGGCGGCGCCGCCATTGATATCGACACTGTAGAGGTCGCCTGCATAGCAGAAGACGATCTTTCCACCGCCCACGGCGGGGAAACGGAGCAAACGCGCCTCCTCTTGCACGGGCGCAGCCAGAAGGGGCAGCGCAGCGGCCAGGGAAGCGAGAACCAGGAGAAATTTCTTCATTGTAACGATTATTTATTGGTTTATGATCTTGCGGTAGTTGTAGCCGGCCTTGTCAAGGACCGGGAACTCGTGTTCGCGCAGCACACGCAGGAAGCGCTCGTAGTCGCGCTGCCCCGCCGGGCACCACTGCACCTCCGCGAGCGCAAGCATGCGCGGAAGCAGCATATACTCAAGGTGCTCCGGCGTGCTGATGTATTCCGTCCAGAGGTTCGCCTGTACGCCCAGGATGTGGTGCGCCTGGGCGGGGTCGATGCCCGAGAGCGGATCCAGCGAGTAGATTCTCTCCAGCGTGACCACGCCGCCAAAGCTGTCAGGTTCCCCGTCCGGCTCTTCTGCCTGCCGGTAGTCGAAGTAGCAGTGCGAGACGGGGCAGAGGATGGCGTCAAAGCCTTTGGCGGAAGCCTCCACGGCGCCCGCCGTGCCCCGCCAAGACATTACGGTCGCGCCCGGCGCAAGTTCCCCTTCAAGGATCTCGTCCCAGCCGATGATCTTCTTGCCCTTCGTGGCCAGGAAGTCCTGGATGCGCTTCGTGACGTAGTTCTGCAGGTATTGCTCGGCGCTGAAGCGAGCGTCATCTTTCAAACCCAGGGCGCGGATCAGCGCCTGGCAGTCCGGGCAGCGTTTCCATTCGTCCTTGGGACACTCGTCGCCGCCGATGTGGATATATTTGCCCGGGAAGAGCGCCGCCACCTCGGACAGCACGCCCTCCAGGAACGTGAAAGTGCTCTCTTTCCCCACGCACAGCACCTGGTCAGACACGCCCCATCGCGTCCAGGCGGCGTAGGGGCCGCCCGTGCAGCCCAGCTCGGGATAGGCGGACAGGGCCGCGAGCATATGGCCGGGCAGGTCGATCTCGGGCACCACCGTAATGCCGCGTACGGCGGCGTAGGCGACCACTTCACGGATCTCCTCCTGCGTATAGAAGCCGCCATAGCGGATGCCGTCGTTCGACGAGAAATCGTGCCCTACCATCGTGCCTTCCCGCCAGCAGGCGATCTGGCTCAGCAGCGGGTAGGCCTTGATCTCGATGCGCCAGCCCTGGTCGTCCGTGAGGTGCCAGTGGAAGCGGTTCAGCTTGTACATCGCCATCACGTCCAGGTAGCGTTTGATCTCCTCGATCTGCCAGAAATGGCGCGAGCAGTCCAGGTGCATGCCGCGCCAGGCGAAGCGGGGCTCGTCGCGGATCACGCAGCAGGGCAGCGTCCAGCGCTCCTTTTCCGCCACCTGCTCGCCGTAGATGGCCACCGGCAGCATCTGGCGAAGCGTTTCCAACGCATAGAGCACGCCCGTCAGCCCGCTGGCGCGGACCAACATGCGGCCGGAATTCACTTCAATTGAATAAGCCTCGGCGCCGAGCGAGGCGTCGCGCAGGAAGAGGGCGCCCTTCACTTTGCCCGACGCCACTGCGGCCTCCAGGCCCGGGGGCGCGGCGAAGGGGCAACTCTTGCCGCTGACGTAGCCCAGGTGCGCGGCGAAAGCCGCCACGGCAGATTTTGCCTCCTTCGGCAAGGAAGCGTCGCATTTGAACGGCAGGCCGGAGAGCCGGACGCTGCCGCTGAGGAGTACCGCCTCGGCGGGTCGGGGAACAATATCTTCCAGCACGCCCGCACGCGCAGAAGCCGCGCACAGGCACAGGATGCCTATGGTCAGGAAATGTTTCATCGGGATAAAGATAATCAATAAATCAACAACCCAGCCACGCCGGCGCCCAAAATGATGGCAATCGGGCCGGCTTTTTTGCTCAGAGCGAGCGCGAGCGACGCGGCGAAGAGGACCCAGGAGGTCCAGTTCGGGAAGCTCTCCCGAATCAGGCTCAGCTGCGGCCGCAGACCGGCCCACTCCGTACGGAACATCAGCAGCAAGCTCGCCGCCCCGATCAGGCCGGCCACGGCCGGGCGCAGGGCGAGCATCGTATCCCGGTAGGTCCGCGTCTCGTGGACCTTATAGAAGGTTCTGATAATCAGGTAGAAGACCAGGAAGGACGGCAGCACCACCGCGAAGGTGGCGAGCACGGAGCCGAGCACCCCGGCCCAGGGACCGAAGCCAGCGCCGTTCATCACCTCATAGCCCACGTAGGTGGCACAGTTGATGCCGATCGGGCCCGGCGTGGTCTGCGAGATGGCCACGATGTCCGTGAACATCTCCTGGGTGATCCAGCCGCGCGAGGTGACCACCTGCCCCTGGATCAGGGACAGCATCGCTCCACCGCCGCCGAAGTTGAACAGGCCGATGAAGAAGAAGGTGAAGAACAGTTGGCCGAGCAGTCCGATCATGATTTTTTCTTTTGAAGAATCAGGGAAACGGACACGGCCACCGAAATGGTCACGAGGATGATCCAGATGGGCGACACCTGCAGGAAAGCCACGCACAGGAGCGAGGTAATGGCGATGAGCCAAGTCCACCAGGACTTGCAGCCGGACTTCGCCATGCGGATGGCCGGCACGAGGATGAGCGCGATGGCCGCCGGGCGGACGCCCTGGAAGAAGCGGTTCACGTATTCATTCTCTTTGAACTCGGTGAAGAACATCGCGATCAGCAGGATGATGACCAGCGAGGGCAGCGTGGCGCCAAGCGCCGACACGATGCTCCCGCGCAGGCCTTTGATCTTGTGGCCGGTGAAGATGGCCATATTGACGGCCAGCAGGCCCGGAGCGCTCTGCGCCAGCACGATCAGCTCGTCGAAGTCGGCCTCGCTGATCCACCCGCGCTTCACCAGTTCCTCCTCTACCAGCGGCAGCATGGCATACCCGCCCCCGATGGTGAATGACCCCACCTTCGCGAACACGCCAAACAACTGCCAAAGAGAAATCTGCTGCATACTGCAAAGTTATACAATTTCAACGAGATTCCGGGGCAAGCCCGGAATGACTATGTATTCGGAGGCCGAAGGCCGAGGGGGATAAGAATGATCTCCACAAAAAAAGGTCACCGCGAAGCGATGACCGAATTTTTGTGGAGATAGTCGGATTCGAACCGGCGACCCCCTGCTTGCAAAGCAGGTGCTCTACCAGCTGAGCTATACCCCCTTTGTAAAAAAAAAGCGAAACAGCTGCGATGTACAGTTGTTCCGCTTTTGTAGGCCCGCGCGGAGTTGAACCGCGGACCTCCACATTATCAGTGTGGCGCTCTAACCAACTGAGCTACGAGCCTGTATAAATAATGGATGATAAGTACAAGGAAGTCTGAGCGACTTGCCTTGTGGCACGAACCGCGAGCTGCGAGTGTCAAGGTTGACTCCAAAAAGGAGGTGTTCCAGCCACACCTTCCGGTACGGCTACCTTGTTACGACTTAGCCCCAATTACCAGTTTTGCCCTAGGCCGCTCCTTTCGGTCACGGACTTCAGGCACCCCCGGCTTTCA
>JAEEGJ010009048.1_pt1 | contig 26979 bp, 19 predicted proteins | sample 8958761 | NCBI WGS metagenome assembly JAEEGJ01 (sample SAMN16246546, study PRJNA631951) | gut metagenome | biome: gut microbiome; feature: rumen; material: RS-attached | host: Bos | place: Iran: Karaj | collected 2018-10 | reverse complement strand
CCTGATGTAGCAGTGGCATGAAGTGTCAATGTCTTTTCTACTTTCTCGCCACCCAGGCCTGTCAGGCGGACCACAAATTTGTAATCACCCTCGACCGTCGGTACACCACTGATGGTGATCGTGTGGTTGACAGCATCATTTTGGCGTTCAAAACCGTCGGGTATGCCATACGCCTTTGTGGTGCCGTCAGGAAGAATACTCTTGACTAATGTCAGGGTCGTTACGCGACGCCCTTTGATGAACAATGATACAGAGTCGCCGACTGAAGCGGTTATCTCATCGGGCACATCCAACTGTGGTGCCATGGCCTCGGCCAAGTTATAGCCCAAATGGGGCGGCTGGTTGTAGGCTACATTCTGCCAGCAGACAGCCATGCGGTAGGTGTGGTCGTGCATCAACGTAGGCACAGCATAGCCTGTCTCGTAATTGGTTGTATAGATGCCTAAGTAGGTTTCAGCGTCTGTGACGGTATAGAGTATCAGCTCTTCACGCCAGTCGCCCAAGATGTCGGCCAAGAGGTTGGGAGTCTTCTTGGTGCTGTTACAAGTGCTGCTGGGACCAAGATTTGAGAATGTCACCAGTCGTCCGAATGAGTTGCTGCTGGCCGTGTACTTGTCGAGGGTGTTGCCGTCAAGCAGACCGTCTTGTACGGTACCGTCCCAATACATGCGGAAGTTCATGGAGCTGCTTTTGGCTGAGGCTACCTCGCCAGTGACGGTGCTGCGTTGCTGGCGGTCGTTGGATGATGAGAACCACCATTCAGCAGATTCAGAGGTGAGTTGGGCGGCTATACCGCGGCCATTGTCACCCGATCCACCCTGCGTGTAGAGAATCTCGCCTGTGGCGGCATCATGCAGGTCCCAACCGTAGTAAGAACCTTCCTCATGAATCTGGAATACCTGCAGTCCTTTCTTGCCGGGAATCATTTGTCCCATGTGTATGGCGTCGCCATGACCATAGCCTGTGGCGTAAAGAAGGGTTCCGTCTTGGTCGAGGGCTGCTGAACCCCAGATGATTTCATCACAGCCGTCGCCGTCAACATCGGCAACTGCCATGTTGTGGTTACCGTTGCTGAACATGGTACGACTGCCAGAAGTGTTGCCTGTAGGTGCTTTCGGTGTGTATGACTTGGTAGTGCCATTACCGTTTTCATCGTAATTCACAACGCTATACTTGTTGTTGGCATCCGAACGGTGCAGCCAACGCGGCTTCAGCTGCTGGCCGTCAAAATCGACCGCCCAGATGTAGGCATAGCTGTAATAGCCTCTGCAGAAGATGCCGCTGGCATGACCTTCAGGCCCGTCCAGATAGGCTACGCCAGCCAGATAGCGGTCGCCACGGTTGTAGCCATGCGTGTCGGTTTTGCCTACGGCCCAGTTGAAAGTGCCCTGTGCCTCGCTCAATTCTGACTTCGTGTTGCGGTTTGGATTATATGCGATGGTATTGATAGCCTTTCCTGTCAATCCGTCAAAGACTGTCAGATATTCGTGACCACCATCCATGCGGCCACTCGATGATAGCCAGACCTTTGTGTTGTCAGCCTTTTTTATGTTTGCGTTGTCAGTAGCCTGGTTGACGTAGTTGCCTGCGCCGTCCAGTGAACCCGGTGCCGTCTTGCACATCATCTCCGCACGTCCGTCACCGTCAAAGTCATAAACCATGAACTGTGTATAGTGCGCTCCGGCACGGATGTTACGTCCCAGGTCGATACGCCAGAGTTTAGTGCCGTTGAGTTTATAACAGTCAATGATGACATTGCCTGTATAGCCGTCCTGCGAGTTGTCCTTCGAGTTTGAGGGATCCCACTTGACAAATAATTCATACTCGCCGTCACCGTCAACATCGCCTACTGAACAGTCGTTGGGAGAGTAGGTGTAGGCACCACTGGCGGTGCTTCCACCTGCCGGACGTTCGAGTGGCAGTTTCAACCACTGCTGATCCCATGCCTTTACCGCCTTCGACGTGTCAACAGGTTCGCCGTCAACCAGTGTTACCACCTGATAGACTGGTGTTCCAGTGGCGTATGAGTCCTTGTAGTTAGTGACAGTCAGTCCTTTTTTAATCTGATTACCATTGCGGAGCAGGTTGAACGTGGTGCGCTCGGGGTCGTCGGTGCCAAGCAGGCGCCAACTGATGAACTTGCCGCCGGAAGTGTTGGGTATTACAACAACGCCACGGTCCAAACGCTCCATCTGGCTCACTGGCGTGGTCTGGGCATGGATACTTGTTACCGTCATGCCCATGAAGGCTGTCAATAACAATAATTTCTTCATAGCTCTTCTTTGTTTTAGTAATTCTGGGTGCAAAGTTACGAATAAACAAATGAATAACCAAATTTATTTGGGTTTTTCTGAATGCTCAGCATTGTTTTGTCTTAGTTGTTTTTATTTCGTTTTGATTTCTGGTTGCAAAGGTATAAACTATTGTTTGATAATAGGGAAACGAAACGTTTATTTAATCGGGCAACATGTGCCGAATTACAGGACATTTCGTACAAAATGGGACTTTTCGTCCCCTATGGCTCTTTTTCTGCTGGATGTTTGCTTGTCATTCGGGTCCTTCGGGCTTATCACACATAAGGAATGAAAGTGAAAATAATATTAAAAAATAAGGCTTTATAGTGTTTATTACGATTATAATTATTATATTTGCAATAAAATTATTAGAAGCGATGAATGACATAGTAATTAACAACCCTTTTGTTGTCGGCAAATATTTGTCTGACAAGTATTTCTGTGACCGAACAGAAGAAACGGAGTTTCTCCGAAAACAACTTCAAAATGGAAGAGATGTTGCACTGATCTCTCCTCGTCGTATTGGAAAATCAGGTCTTATCCAGCATTTTTTCAATCAAGAGGATGTTAAAGAGGATTACTATTTATTTTTCATTGACATCTATGCCACTACGTCATTAGCCGAGTTCGTTTATACTTTAGGAAAAGAAATATATGCCCAACTTAAGCCACAGTCTGCTGTTTGGAAAGAGAAATTTTTCCAAATTATTGCATCATTCCGCGTCGGATTTAAACTGGACCCGATGACGGGTGCTCCTTCTTTCGATTTAGGACTGGGTGACATTCAGACTCCACAAACTACACTCGACGAAATATTCGCCTATATTGAAGAAGCTGATAAGCCTTGCATCATTGCTATCGATGAGTTCCAGCAGATTGGAGAGTATGCAGAAAATAATGTGGAAGCCCTGCTACGCACTAAGATACAAAAATGCCATAGAGCTCAATTCATATTCTCGGGCAGCAAACGCCACATCATGAGTAATATGTTTAACTCTCCTGCAAAACCGTTCTACCAAAGTGCTATTAGTATGGGGTTAGAGCCTATACCACTTCCGATATATTCAGAATTCGTTATCTCTCTATTCAAAGAACGAGACAAGAATATCGAAAGTGAAGTTATTGAATCTGTATGGAATCAATATGATGGCTACACATGGTTTGTTCAGATGATGATGAATGAACTTTTCTCATTAACTGCAACCAATGAAACATGTAAGACTGACATGATTCCAAAGGCAAAGCATAATGTCGTATTATCTCAAGAAAGCAGTTATAAAGATTTGTTGTCCAACCTTCCTCCCAAGCAGAAGATAGTGTTGCAAGCTATTGCCAAAGAAGGAATAGCTCGCAACATTACCTCTTCAAAATTCATCAAAAAATACAACCTCAATTCTGCCAGTTCCGTACAGGCTGCAGTCAAACTACTTTTAAAGAATGATTTACTTACCCAAATAGACAATGGTTATCGTGTTTACGACTTTTTCCTATCGGAATGGTTGGCGACGGTGTATTAAGTTATTAGATACAATATTTGCAGTTGTGGCCATTAGTGGTAGCGATTGTTAGTATTAATAGAAAATATAGCTAGAATATTGTTTTTTTACATTTTATCTACCATCTACCACAATTTTTGTTGTAAATCACTATAAATAAATAATATACTGATGTGGTAGATGGCATTGTAGATGGTAGATGAAGGCCCAAAATGGCCGTTTTTTATTATTATTTAGGCGAAAAACTTGGAAATTGCCTCGAAATTTAGTAACTTTGTGGTCAAAAACCACCAAACTCGGCGGCGCCTCGGCAATTAAAGCACGCTTTATTGCTCTCGGCTTGCACGAGCCTTGCAGTCAAAAATTAAAGGATTTAGTAACATGAAACTGACATTAGTACTTAGAGACAAGAAAAATGCACTGAAACTCTCGACGAAGAGCATCGAAACCTTCATCGAACGTATTACAACTGACACCAAGGACGGAGCCGTTGCACGCCGTCGCCGACAGCTGAGCTACGGTGACCATATTGACGGCTATGACCGCCAGTTCCCATCGCATGTCATCTATCCTTCTGCCGTATTCGAGAAGGATGACAACGACAACCTCCGCATGAAGGTGTTCAATAGTGTGGTGGCACTGACGATAGAAGGATTGAACGAACAGGAGATTATTGACGTGAAACGTGCTGCACAGATTCTGCACTATACCCTTGCCGCCTTTATCGGTCCTTCAGGTCGCGAGGTCATCATCCTCGTTCGGATTGCAAAAGCCGATGGTGCCGATTCGTCAATAAGTGGCCCTTCTGCTGCAATAAGTGGCCCTTCTGCTGCAATAAGTGGCCCTTCTGCTACAATAAGCAGCCCTTCTACTGCAATAACTGGCCTTGCTCTGACAGAGGGGGAAGCCGACGTGCTCTGCCAGAAAGGTCATCGTCTGGCTGCGGCTTTATATCAGGCCATTATACCGAAACCTATCAAGACGGAACCGGTTTCAATTAGGAGTAATTTCCACATGCCGTTGGACGAGGCTCCCTATTTCAATCCCAAGGCTGTGGCGTTGCCCGTTAGCGGCAAACCTGCGACGGTCTCGCAGGCATCGGTCATCGTGAAGAATCCTAATGAAAGCGCCATTGACACGTCTTCAGACAAGGAGGCTCAGGAGGTAAGCCGCAGGACACAGCAGTTGATGGACTTCCTGAATGTGCACTACCAGTTCCGCTATAATAGCATCATGGGTTATACGGAATATAAGGACAACGACTACAAGTATATGGACTGGACGGCTGTGGACGACCGTGCGCTGAAGGGCATGACGATGAAGGTACGCCTCAGCGGTATCGATGCCCGCGACAATGACGTGCGTCGCTACGTACAGTCGAATATGATCCGACTATATGACCCCATCAGCGACTACCTCTGGGACAAGTACGACAAGTGGGATGGCAAGGACCATATCCGCAAGCTGGCGCGTACAGTGCCCACGAAGAATCCGCACTGGGAGGACTGGTTCTATACGTGGTTCCTGGGAATGGTACACCAGTGGCAGGTTGGTAGTCATGCAAAGTATGGCAATCAGGCTGTGCCATTGCTTATCTCTACACAGGGCTACAACAAGAGTACCTTCTGCGAACAGCTGCTGCCGTCGGAACTCAGCTTCGGCTATACGGGTAACCTGCAGATGGACGACAAGAAGCAGGTGTTGCAGCAAATGGCGCAGATGCTACTCATCAACCTTGACGAGTTCAACCAGATATCGCCCAAGACACAGCAGGGATTTCTGAAGAATATCATCACGCTGTCGTCGGTAAAGATCAAGCGACCATACGGCCGTCACGTAGAGGACTTCCCGCGTCGTGCCTCGTTCATCGCCACGACCAATCAGGCCGATGTGCTGGCTGACCCATCTGGTAGCCGACGATTCCTGAGTGTGGAGCTTACCGGGCCCATTGACATCAGTACGCCGCCGAACTACGAACAGCTTTATGCGCAGGCTATGCAGGCACTGCATCAGCATGAACTTTACTATTTCGGCCATGAAGAGTCGCAGCAGATTATCGAGTGGAACAAGAAGTTTAGCATGAGGACAGCTACCGAAGAGTTCTTCCTCGACTATTTCGAACCGGCAAAGAACGTCAGGGAAGGTACGTGGATGAGTGCTGCGGCCATTCTCGACTACTTGAAGGACAAGGTGGGTATCAGCCTATTGAAACCACTGAATGTCATTGCTTTCGGTCGTGCCCTGTCAGCTATTCCCGGGATTCAGAAACATGTAACCAGTACCACAACGACCTATCTTGTCGTAGAAAAGAAGAGAAAATAGGTTTTATCTACCATTATCGACCATCATCTACCATGTTAATTTGAGATATAATTACTTGTATTACAGTTGTTTATTTTCTTTATGTGGTAGATTGGTAGATAAATTTGCAAAATCATATTTTCTAAACATATATACTTTGGGGTCGTTCCAAAGTCACTTTCGAGTCGTTCCGCAGTCATCTACGAGGTGTTCCGAAGTCACTTTACCCCCCTAAAGTAACGTCGGAACAACTGTAAAGTAACTCATCTTCGGGGTGTAGGGAAGTCAGGAACAACCGTAAAGTACCATGGTTTCATAAATTCGCTGTCCCAATGTCTGGGCACCCTCTGCATTGAAGTGCAGACGGTCGGGTAAAAGAGGAAGGTCGATGGCATCAACCACATGGAAGTTACGGTCTTCACGCGATAAGCGATAGAGGGCATCGACCACCTGTTGGCTGCGCTGACGGCTGTCCTTGGCGTATGTGCCGCAGATGACTGGCAGACGAAGGTACTTCTTCTTACCTGTTACCTTGTAAAGATGCTGGCGGATATGCTGGATGACAGCCTTGAGGTTGTCGTAATAGCGATCAGCAGCCTGTTGGTCGCTTTCGCCTTGGTGCCAAATCAAACATTTGATGTCGTATCTCTTTGGCAGGTTCGGCAGACAGTCGTCAATCTGACGCTCAAAGGCCTTCAACAGCGAACGTCCTCCATGACTGGCCGATGTGGTGCTGTCAAGGAAGGCCTTATCAGCACTCCAATAAAGTCCGTGGGTGCTGGACTTACACGACGGATCAATAGCCGTACCGCCATCGGTATGTTTGATGACATAGAAGGGGCGTTGCCACAGTTGTTCCAACCGTTTATAGACAACAGCATCGAAGCCCCAGCTTTGTTCAATACCAGGTTTGGCCACACGGGGACTGTAGGGCGAGAACACACCCGTAGCCGTCTCGAAGTCGCCACTACCGTAACTCCATTGACAATACTGAAACGTCTTTAGTTCCTCAGGCAGTTCCGCCAATGGCACACGTCCATCCGCATTCGACTGTCCTGCAGTCAAGATCACTGCGCTTCGCTGCGCAAAACTGAACAATAAACAATAAACAATAGACAATAAACTAAGAAGCAGTCGTTTCATAACTCTTAATTCTTAACTGGAATAACGTAGAACTTACGGTCTTTCTTGAAGTCAATCATCCACTGGTCAGCGATGATGTGGTCATCGAGGGCCTTGATCTTTAGGATATGTTGGCCTTTGGATACCTTGACGGGTGTCTCCTTCAGTGCCTGCCCACGCAAAACGCTGACCTTCCAAAATTCTGAGCGGTATTTTTCCTTGAGTGAGATGACGACGGGCGGCTGATTATCGAGTGTTATCTGATAGCGCAGGTCGCCCTTATCGTTAGGCTGCGTAGGAATCATGGCCGTATAGAGAATAGCCTCCCCCTGCCCCTCCGAAGGGAGGGGGGCATCGAATTCGTAGATGAGTTCGCCACCTTTGGGAATAGCGACGGCATTCATGGAGTGGCCTAACATCTGGATGCTTTGACATCCTTTCGATGCTGCATTGTAGTTTACAGCGTTGCATGCGATACCATCGAAAGGCTCATCATCTGACAATCGTCCACAAACATCTTCGAAGACGGGCAGTTGGCGTGGGGCGGCATCCATCAAACCATTCCACTTGCCATTGGCCAGTGCATTATAGCGTTGGGTCAGTGCTGCAATTTCCTCATAGGCAAGATGACTTGTTGCTGAATCGGAGACAATCTTACGTGTCATGGCTGCAGCAGCATAGATGGGGTAGGCGATATGCGCTTCGTATGCATCAGACAACTCAGGACGAATCAGTAAACGGCATTTATCGACAATAGCCTTCAGATGTCCAAAAGCCTCTAACCGTTCTGCTGCTTCCTGGCGGGTTAGTCCAATGTCGGCTACACGCGACTTGCCTCCAGGGTATTTCTTCTTGTCGAGTTCGACCTGTGTCCATCCCATAAACTCCGGTTTGCGGATAGCACAAAGGCGGTAAAACTCCTTCATCGCAGGGAACAGCTGTTTGCCAGCCTCGTTACCGAACTGCGTGCAAAGCCATCTTTCTAAGTGTTGTTCAATGGTAACCCCCCTTTTATCCCCCGTGGGGGAAACTATAGAAGCCCCCTCGGGGGCAGTATGGGGGGTTGGTATGATGCTTTCAATATCCCACGCCATGTCGAGGAAGAACTCTAAGTCGTAGGCAGCCACCTTGGGGTCGTGGACGTTGGCTATCCATAGTTTGCGACAGTTATGGTCGTAGGCGGCCTTCATCTCCGAATAGATAAGACCAGGCTGCGTGGTGGTCAGCCAAAGGTGGTCGTGCGGACGACCCCAATAGCTCAAGTGATAATAGACGCCACCACCGCCAAGGCGCTTTTGCTGTTCCTCGTCGCTCAGGCGGGTCATATAGCCATAGTTGTCATCGCACCACATGAGGGTCACATCGTCGGGCACCTGCAAGCCACTTTCCAGAATTTCCAGAACTTCTTTATAGGGTATAAAGACCTGTGGCACCTTTTCTACATCTTTACGATAGTATTTGCGGATGAGTTTGCGCTGGTCGTCGATGACCTGCTGCAGACCGTTGAGCTTTTCTTCCTTGGTCTTGACACCTTCCATCGAACCATCATGGATGCCGCGCATGCCGATGGTAAAGAGCTCTTCGCTACCTTTCACCTCCTTCAGACGCTCTATCCAGTACTGTTGCACCTGTTCGCGGTTGGTGATATAATTGTATGGGCCACGTTTCTTGTGGTCCCACTCTGCCACATTGTTACGCAAGAAGGGTTCACAGTGCGAAGTGCCAATCAGGATACCACACGAGTCGGCCATCTCCTTATTACCTTTGACGGTAAAGAAACCTAAAGTTCCCTCATGCATGGCAGGCCAAACGGTATTGGCCCTCAAACGTAGCAACAACTGAAAAATAGCTCTATAGGTCTGTGGTCCCATCTGGTCCTTCGACCAACGGCGCAGCGACCAGTCCTCGTCATTGATGAAAATGCCGCGATAAGCCACAGATGGCGTATGTTCATAAGAGAAAGTTTCCGGCAAACTGAGACGGGCGCGCTTTTCAGGTACCACGTCACCCCACCATGTCCATGGCGAGACACCAGCCAGACGTGATAGTTCCAACAGACCGTATGCCGTGCCGCGACCATTGTGTCCTTCTATCAAGATCTGTCCATTCTGGGCTCTGATACGGAAACCGTCGTCAGAGCCTTTGCCCTGTTTGATGACAATGGTTGCAGTCTTTGTACTATCCGTTATTCGTTTTTCACTATTCATTAGGCGCGTCGCGCCGCTTACTGGTCGCATACCCGTGACTTGTTCCATGTCATCGCTCCACATCTGCAATGCCATCTTGACCACAGGGTCCGTCTTACCCACCACCTGATAGCTGATGGGTCTTGTGCCGTCGAACCACACTATGTTGGTAGCAGTGGCTACACCACAGTACAAGGTGATGAGCAGGGTTGTCAGTTGCTTCCTCATTGTTTGGTAGAAAAACGTTTGCCGTCAACAGTATATAGCTGTCCACCACGCTCGATGACCAGCCGTCCCTGATGCAGGTATTTAACAGGCTGGTTGGCTGTCTTGGTGCCAATGGTGACCTCATCAATACCTGTTACCGCTTCGCCAGCTTCCAGTTTGATGCAGTCGTACATGATACCATCCTTGCTGCCACCACCGGAATAGGTAAAGGTCACGGTGTTTTCACCAACCTTCAGGCCCGTATTGATGAAGTCAGTCGTAAAAACGTAATGGCGACCACTGTTAATGGCGCTGCGATAGATGCAGGCATCATTGACACCTGGCTTCCAGGTGGCACGTTGCGTGCCGTTGACCTTGACGGTAATCGTGGACCCCGTGCCGGAACAGCCTGCCAATGAGGCTGTCAGATAGACACGACCGGCAGGACGCTCATCGAGATTGAACTTAACCGTCCATGTGCCACCCTTCTGAGTCTGGGCATAGTACCAGTCGGTGGCCTCGTTGCTTTGGCCAATGGTATAGGTGAGGTTGGCGGGAACCTGTTCCCAGAGACCATACTGACGAAGCGCATCACTGTATTTAAACTCACTGCTGCGACGGTCGTTCTGACCTATCATCCAGAGTAGTTGGGTATATTTCTTCGGAGTCCAGTCAATGGTGCCCATGTTGTTGTCGCCAGTTGTAACAGTAATATCGTCCAGTTCCAGCATGTCGGTCACCTCGCCAGCCTTGGCGTATGCAAAAAGATTGTACGTGTCAGGGCGGACGTTCTTGATTTCGAAGTCACCATTGGCATCGGTGAGTGTCCAGAACTGGTAGCCGTGCATCATCTCAATGGGTTCCTTACCCTTTTCCTGGGCCAGGATGATGCGTACACTGTCGTTGCGCTGACCAGTAGTCACGTTCAGGTGGCCACGGACGGTACCACGCTGACGAGGATAGAGGTCGTTCTCGAACCACTGATAAGGCCATTCTGCCACTTCCTTAACCCACTGGTTGCGGGCACTGGAAACAGGATTCTTGCTATAGGTGGTACAAATCAGGAACGGACCGTAGAGTTTCTTCTCGCCTTCATTTAAGACCATGGCCTGACCACCAAAATGTTCACCCTGCAACATCTGAATGGTAATGGGTGACTTGCTGGTGGCATGAACGGTCAGTTCCTGACGATCACAACCACCATTAATCCATTCGTAAGATACAGGAATGTTGTACAGACCATAATACGAGTTATCGCGCAAACCATGAAGCGTATCGCGCTCAATGTAGTTGGCCCAGTTGTATTTGGTATAGATGCTGCCGTCGGCCAACTTATAGGTCGCATCTTGAATGGTATTCTCTTCCTTCTCGGCAGTGGTCATCTCACTATTCGATGGGATGCGGCCGTTCATACGCCAGTCAACATAGCCGTTGAGCATACCATCGGCAAGACGTGAGCAGACACGCGCTTCCTTGATGGGCTCGTTGGCAGAGGTGGCTGTACCCGTAGCGATGACGTAGGAATAGATACCGGGGACACCCTTACGCATGATAAAACCTTGCTCGAAGATGGTGTTGCCACTGGTGGCGCTGTAAAGCACCTCACAGTGCTCTGCGGAGTTCTTGATGATTGTCACTTTCGAAGGACTCAGTCCCTTGTTGCCTTCGGAAGTGGTATAGTCGAAATAGATGCCGTTGCTGGCCAGTAACTCTGTGCCCTTGCGCTGCAGGGAACTGACACGGCCACTACTATTGATGGTGATGCTCCACGTGCCGTCAGACATTTTGGTGGTCATACCGCTGACAGACATCGTGACATCGCCATCGGCGGCCATCATATTCAATGATATTAAGATAATAGATAATAGTAAAAGTAGTTTGTTCATAAGCTTTATAAAAGAACACGAATTTCACGAATTACACGAATAGCTTTCGTATAACACGTGAAATCCGTGTTAATAATTATATTATTTTACCTGTACACCAAGTGCATTGAAGGTACCTGTAGCAGTCTTAATAAGCAGCTGACCGTTCTTCATGACCTTCATAGCGGCAGCATTCTGGGCATTTGCTTTTACCTCAGCGATACCATCGGGATCCTCAGGAGCATCAGTAGAAGCATAGATCATGATGACGTCAACACCAGTACTTTCGCTACCACCAGCCTTCAGAGTGATATCAGTAGGCTCAGTGATGGTCAGCAGATCAGACTCAGCCTCTGTCCAGTTGGTTGCAGTTGCGGAAAGGTAAATCTCATCATCTTCGCCGGCGCCCTTGGTCAGTGTGCAAATATAACTAGGAGTCTTGCCGGCATCGAAAAGAATAGCACGAATCTTGTAGGTGCCGGGTTGTAGGGTCACTAACTTCAGGTCCTCAGTGACGTAGCCTGACTTGGCCATTGATGAACGGATGGCAGCGTTGCCATTGGTGCAAAGTACAGCACCTGTGAGGTCTTCACCCTCAGAGAGGAATACGCAACCATCAAAATCAGTCTTCTTATAGTTTATAACGAATGTGGTGTCACCCTTCAAATCGAAAGAAACCTCAAAGGGATTTCCCTTTGTACCATAAGTATAGACGTTACCATCTTTATCAGCGAGCCAGTAAGGATAGTTGGCCTTGATGGTTGAACCTGTAATGCCCTCTGTTTCACCAACAAGTTCCATTAAAGTAGTTGTAGTTTCGTCCTCTGTATAAGCAGCCACAACATTGTACTTACAAGGCAACTTCTCAACACCCTCTTCAATGGTGATAGACTTCATCAGACAGTTATTGAAAAAGAATCTAACATCACCTTCGATCTGTACCTCAAACTTATAGTTAGCATAAGAAGAGCCCAACCAGATAGAGTCCTTAATACCATTGGAAGATTCTATACCGTCAGGAGCAATAGCGGCACCATCCATCGCTTGAATATTAGTCGGCTTATCAGCACTACCCTTTGTAGCACGGTTTGCATTAAAAGTAATAATATCACCCACCTTACAATCGGGGATGGTCATATACTGGTTCTTTCCATTGAAAGCAATGAGATCTTTGTATGAGCCCTCTGTGTCACCCACATAGAATGCCTTGTTACCAAACTTAAATATCAAATCTTCTGTCATGGGAAGAGCCGTTCCATCAGGCAACAGTATCTCCTCGTAATTGCGAGCGGGAACATAAAAACGGTGAGTAGTAGCACCATTTTTCTGAATGTCCATATACTTAGTGACATCCTCGTTTTCAGCACCTGCGACATTTTCTGAACCTTCAGCAACAATCTGTGCTGCAGACTCTGCATCAATCGTAAATGTCCATGACATCTTACGCTCTGCGCCACGAGTCTTGAAATTCAGGGTATAACCGCCTTCGGCAGCACACTCCGTGCCATCAACTTTCACAGAAGTAATCTTCAATGCATAGTCTGTGGCAGGCTGAAGTTCGAAATCTGCGAGATCAAGCGTGACTCCAGAGGCAAAAGATCCCTCAATACCGTCGAATTCAATGTCGTTGAAGGCACCTGTCAGCACAAAATTTGTTGCTGAGGGATCAGCAACACCAGTGACATTGGGGAACGTTACTGTAATCTTACCAGTTGTGGGATTAATCTTCTTACCCTCTCCGAGGCTGAATTTGATATCACCCAATACGACCTGAGCCATAGAGCTTAGGCAGAAAAAGAATGCCATAAAGGCAAGCGTAGAAATTTTTTTCATAAGCGTTTATTTTAGATAGATATTGAAATCATATAGTAGCCCAAAGGCATAAAGTTGGAATGACGCCTTAAATGCGCTGCAAAGATACATAAAAAATCCGCATTCCAATGATTCATGATGAATTTTAACATTAAAAAACATTCCCCATCAGCATCATGCTGACAGGGATGTTTTTGTCCTGTTAAATGATTTTTTATAAGAATAAACCTACAATCTTTACGTTGTTTTTTAATGCTTTGCCTATGCTTCTGTTCTCTCGCTCCTGTCTTTACGGATTAATTCGAGCAGACGGTCGACGGCCTCAGCCTCAGGGATATTTTTCTCAATACACTCTTTGGCACGATAGAGCGATATCTTGCCACGACCGGCACCGACATAGCCATAGTCGGCATCGGCCATTTCGCCAGGACCATTGACGATACACCCCATAATGCCAATCTTCAGACCTACCAGATCTTTGGTGGCAGCTTTAATCTTAGCGATGGTCTCCTGCAGGTTGTAGAGCGTGCGTCCGCAGCCAGGGCAAGAAATATATTCGGTCTTGGTAAATTTGATACGGGCGGCCTGGAGAATGCTGTCGGCAAGGGAAGTGAAGAGTGAAGAGTGAAGAGTGAAGAATTTACTACCGTCTGCAGGGTGGATAACCAATTTCGTGGCTTTGCGGTCAATCAACAAGCCTCCGACGGCCATTGCTGCCTTGAGCTGAAGGGTTTCCCAATCAGGAGCATCAAGGGTCAGGGTGATGGTGTCATCCTTGATAGAGGCTTCGGCCTCAGCACGTAACTGCATGCATTCAGGGATGAGTTCCACCAGTTTGCGAGCTACGGGAATCTCGCATTCAGGCTCTTCAGAGAGTGATACGCGGATAGTATCGCCAATGCCCTCGGTGAGCAAAGCTCCAATGCCTACTGCTGATTTAATACGTCCGTCTTCACCCTCACCAGCCTCGGTGACACCTAAGTGTAGTGGGTAGTGCATATCCTCTGCGTCCATGGTCTTTACCAACAGGCGCACGGTGGTGACCATCACGACCGTGTTTGATGCTTTGATGCTGATGACAACATCGTTAAAGTTTTCACGGCGGAAGATGCGCAGGAACTCCATGCAGCTTTCTACGATACCCTCGGGCGTATCGCCATAGCGCGACATGATACGGTCGCTGAGTGACCCATGGTTCACACCGATGCGCACAGCAGTATGATGCTCCTTACATATATTAATAAAAGGTACAAGCTTGGCTTCAATCTTCTTCAGTTCCTCCTGATATTCCTCGTCGGTATATTCCAGGTGCTTGAAGGTACGTCCCGGATCAACATAGTTGCCTGGATTGATGCGAACCTTCTCGCAATACTGTGCAGCCACATCAGCAGTATGGGCTGTGAAGTGGACATCGGCAACAAGGGGCGTCGTGTAGCCGTCAGCCTTCAAACGGGCAGAGATGTTTTTCATGTTCTCTGCCTCGCGCGTGCCCTGTGTCGTGAAACGAACTAATTCGCCACCAGCATCGATGATGCGCTTAGCCTGTGCTACGCTGGCTTCTGTGTCGTTAGTATCAGTGGTTGCCATCGATTGGATGCGGATGGGATTGTTGCCACCGATTTCGATGTTGCCCACATGGGCTACACTGCTAATTCGTCTTGTAGTCATACTTTACTTCTGCTAAGTCCTTGTTTGCCTTTTCTATCTTTGCCTTCAGACCAGACTTGTAGTCGGCCAGGCGCTGGGCAATGGCCGCATCGGTAAGTGCCAGCATCTCTACAGCTAAGATGGCCGCATTCTGAGCAGCATTCACACCAACCGTAGCTACAGGGATGCCCGGCGGCATCTGGATGATGCTCAGCATGGCATCAAGACCGTCGAGCATACCCTTGATAGGTACACCAATGACGGGCAGAGTGGTGGAAGCTGCGATAACGCCAGGCAGTGCGGCAGCCATGCCGGCAGCAGCAATAATCACTTTCAAGCCACGCTCTTTGGCGCTGCTGGCAAATGCCTCAACGGCCTCAGGCGTACGATGGGCAGAGAGGGCATTGACCTCAAACGGTACCTGCAGGTCATTCAATAACTGGCAGGCTTTTTCCATAACGGGCAGATCACTGGTGCTGCCCATGATAATACTAACTAATGGTTTCATATATACATTTACTGATTTATTTGATTCAATTTCTCATTCTCTCATTCTCTCAATTTCTCAATTATTAAAGAAAGAGAATGGCGCCAGCAGCACAGACGAAGCCTATCCAGAAGCCGCCGACGACCTGTCCCAGTGTGTGCTGACGCAGAATCATACGACTGGTGCCTACCAGCCCTGCTGCAAGAAACACCAGACAGAACCACCAGATGGGATTAAACATCAGATAAGCCGAGAAGGCAAATAAGGCGCCACCCACACCACCAATGGCAGCAGAATGCGTGGAAATTTTCCACACCACATTGATAAGGGCACATACGATCTGCACCAACAGACCAGCCGCAATGATGTTGGACATGAAGTGGGGCATGTGGAGGCGTTGCATGACGTAGATGCACGTGAAATAGCAGATGATAGAGATGGCGTATGGTACCATACGACGTTCGCGGTGTCCCAGTTCAATGAGGCTCCAACCCTGATAGCGCCGGTAGAGATGAATCATCAACGTGGGCAACAGAATGGTAAACAGGTAGACCATGGTCAGCACTTGTAGCTTATAGGCCCATGGAAACATGCTGAGATAACTGAACACAAAGAGGATGACCATACCCATAAAAGGTAGGTAGAATGGTGTGAACACCATGCTCACTATACGTGCAGCCAATATGAATTGTTTCTCTCGTTTCATCATCTTAATATCTCATTCTCTCATTTTCTCAATATCTCAATCTCTTAATCAGCGACGCAGTCGCGCAATAGGTATTCCCATTTGTTCACGATATTTGCTCACCGTCCGGCGTGCAATAGGAAAGCCTTGTTCTCCGAGCATCCTTTGTATGATCTCGTCGCTTAAAGGCTTCTGCTTGTCTTCATGCTGGATAATGTCGCGAATCGCGGCCTTGATTTCGCGTGTCGACAGCTCCTCGCCCTCTGCCGTCTTCAGACCGTCGCTGAAGAAGAAACGCAGGGGGAATGTACCCCAACGGGTCTGTGCATATTTCGAATTGCTGACACGTGAAATGGTGCTCAGGTCGAGACCTGTCCGTTCAGCAATGTCTTTTAATATCATTGGTCGTAACAAGGCTTCATCGCCCTCTTCAAAGAAACGGTGCTGCCATTGGATGATGGCCTGCATCGTGATGGTCAGTGTATGCTGACGCTGGCGGATAGCTGCAATAAAGTTCTGGGCAGCATCCACCTTGGTCTTGGTATAGAGCAAGGCTTCTTTCATCTGACGGCTCATGTGCTCCTTGTCAGCCTGGTATTCGCGTAGTGTATCGACAAACGATTGTGATACTGTCAACTCTGGTACATCGCTATGGTTGAGCACAAAAGTCACACTACCATCGTCGTGGGTGTCAACAATGAAGTCGGGTGTAATCTGTTGCACCGAATGTCCCATCGTCTCACCCATAGACGTACCAGGCTTGGGATTGAGCTTACGTAACTCACGAATCAATGCTTCGGCCTGCAACTCTGTGATGCGAAGGGCCGAACGTAACTGTTTCCAATGTTTCTTTGTAAAGAGGTCAAAGTATTGCTCGATAGCCTTTTGCATCAGTTCCTTCAGTCGTGACGGTTCACGACGGTCTATCTGTAGCAACAGACATTCCTGCAGTGAGCGGGCACCAATGCCTGCGGGGTCAAACTGCTGCAACTGCAACAGCACGTGTTCTATCTCTGATGAAGAAGCATCGAGGTTATGGTAGATAGCCAACTCGTCGCTGAGCTGTGAGAGCGACTTCCGTAAAAGACCGTCGTCATCGAGCGAACCTATCAGGTACTCCATGATATATCGTTCACGTTCGGTCAGGACGGTCATCGTCATCTGTTCCAAAAGTTGGTCGTAGAACGAGTCGCTCTGAGCCATCACACCTTGCTCGGTATTGCCTTCATCCTGCTGGCGTTCGCCACCATAATAGACGGGCAATTCCTCGTCATCGCGCCCGATAGACTCCAAAGCCTCATCAAGAGCAGATTGCCGCTCTTCATCTTCAAAATCGGAATTGTCGGCATTCTCCGTGTTCTCTGAACTCTCAGGGAAGTCTGCGTAATCGTCGCCAGGTCCAGCAACCTCGATGGCGGGATTGTCGTCCATCTCGGCATTCACACGCTCTACAAGTTGTGTGATTGGCAGTTCCACAAGCTGGGCATGCAACAGTTGTTGCTGCGTGATGCTCTGCGCCAACCGTTGCTCCTGTGTGAGCCGCTGTTCCTGAATCTGATTATTTCCCATTTTCTCGATTCCTTATTTTCTCAATTATCTCTCAATGTCATTTAAAATATGCACTGAGTTGTTCGGCATATTCTGCCAGTTGGGAAGTCTCCCAATTAGCATAGCGTTCCCATATCTGGCGACAAGGCTGTAATAAGATACTGTCAGGTTGCTTCTGACGACGCAGATATGGGTCAAGATACTGATAGAGACATAACACCTCGACAGTCAATTTGGCAGGTATCCGCATGAGACGAGACAAATCCTGTACCTCTGGGGTCTCTACCACCATCGTGATGGGTGTCAAACGGAAATAGAGGTCGAGGATGATGATCAGCATGAAGGGCATCAGACGAGGATCTTCAGTCAGAGGACGGAAGTCCCCTTCAAACGTCTCTTCGATGGCAACACCCTCAAAGAAATCACCTGCTGAATTAAAGCCTTTCATCTCGCGCAGTAGGCGGACAGCGCGGGTCAGGCGTTGCGGATTCTGGCTATATTCCTTCCAGATGCGCTCAATACGGGGTGTCTCCAGATTGGCGATGTCGTTCTGGCGCTGATAAAGTTGCTGAGGTGCAATATGCAACTCGAGACTCAAGCTAACCATTTCCCGACTATACATGGGTTTCACACCTACCGGCTTATGCAGATAGAGTTGCATAAGCAGCAGCCAATAGTCATCATTCCATAATTGATTCTTTGCCATATCTCTTACATCTTACATCTTACATCTCACATCTCTATCGGTTGCTCCTCAAACATGCCATCTTTGCTAATGGTGTAACGACGGGCTTCCTCCAATTGTGGCTTAACATCCTCATGTCCCTTGAAATATCGCATGACGGTGATTTCATAATGACTTGTGATGTAATACTCATTATAGGTCATACCTTGGTCATTCTTGCGATTAATGGTTTCCTGATGATAGATGTTGAGCATATCGACAGGGTGATGCTTCTTGTCCATCGTGTAAAGATAGAGGGCAGGCGTAATGGAATCCTGCATTTCACAAAGCAGTATAACCTGTCGACGATGCATCGAAGGTAAAGCCATCGCTTTGAGATGAGCGTCGGCAGGATAGCCGAAATGTTCATTGACAGGGACTGGCACGGCAACGAAATCGCCTATACGCTCTATATCTGCACCTGCTGTCTGAATAGGTAATGTATGCAGTCGCAACGTATCAAACCATGCTTCAATGGGGTTTTCATAAATGCCTGTCTGCTTCTGGATTTCTTTTAATTGTTCGGCACGCCGTATGCTGTCTATCATTTGTTCATAGTAGGCAGCATCATGCTTCTTGTTGCCGCATGACAACGTCAGAAGCGCCAATAATAGCAGTGTTAATCCAGTTGCTTTCTTCATATTTCGTTGCAAAGGTAGTTATTTTTATGAAGATATTCATAAATTTTACAAGTTTTTTTGTACATGATACTTGTTCATTTGATAAAAAAGTATTATTTTTGCAAGCGATATGCAAATGAATGGTCTTGTAAAATGGCTGGCAGTTTATGTCCTGTTTTTGTTAACAGGCACTGTTAGTGCGCAACATCCAAAGGACGATATCAAGCAGAATATACGACGTTCTGCTAATAGTCTTATGGCCTATCCTGGACCACAACAGCGGAAACTTACCCCAGCACCACAAGGTAAGCAACCTTTCTATATCTCACATTACGGACGATACGGTTCGCATCATCTATTACAGAAAGAGGTTTTCGATGCGCCCTATCAGGTATTGGATGTGGCTGACAAGGCTGGCAAACTGACAGCCAAGGGTCAAGATGTCAAACGACGCCTTTATAAGATTCGCGACGATGCCTACGAAGAGTTGGGAGAGTTGACGCCTACAGGTGTCCGCCAACAGCAGATGATAGCGCAACGCATGGTAGAACGCTTTCCTGAGGTGTTTGAGGACGGTACGAATGTCGATGCACGTAGCACGACGGTCACGCGTAGCATCCTTTCGATGGAACAGTTCTTGTTACAGCTGACACGTATGAAGCCGCATCTTAACGTTTACCACAATGCAACCCATCGCGACATGGTTTTCCTGAACCAACAGGACAGGCAACTCATGAAAAACAAGATGGACGCCATGACGCAACAGCGATACAACGAGTTTACCAAGCGTTATGACAAATTCAATCGTTTGATGCGTACCCTCTTCAACGATATGTCGTATGTGAAACAGCATGTTGATGCCAAGAGGTTGAATGATGACCTGTTTATGTTGGCCAGTAACATGCAAAACACGGAATTGCGCAATAATATAACACTCTACGACATCTTCACCGACCAAGATTTATATTACAACTGGATAAAACAGAATGCCTGGTGGTACATCAACTATGGAAGCTGTTCACTCAATGGTGGTACACAACCCTATTCGCAGCGTAACCTGCTCCGAAAAATCATCAATGATGCAGACAGCTGTCTGAAACTGAAGAAACCCGGTGTTCAACTTCGCTTCGGTCATGATGTCGTTATACTGCCATTAGCTTGTCTGATGGATATCAATCATTGGGGCTTAGCGACTCATCGATTAGGGGCGTTGGGCGAGAATGGGTGGAACTGTTACCGTATTGTACCCATGGCTGCCAATATTCAGTTGGTATTCTACCGCAGTAACCCTGATGACCAGGATGTCTGGGTAAAGGTTCTCTTCAATGAGGATGAGGCCACTTTGCCTCTTCCAGATAGCTATGCGCCCTACTATCGCTGGGCTGATTTCCGTTCCTATTATCTCAAGAAACTGGATGACTATGAGAAGCAGTAGGGTACAGATGACGGTGATGCTACTCCTGTTAGCGGCCATGTCGTGGGCACAGTCAGCCTATGAGCATATTGCCCGTGACCATATCTTCTCTGCCAGTAACTACTGTGTCTATCCGGACAGCACAGTATACCGACAGACGCTACCTCCGGCAAACAAACATCCTTTCTATTTGTCGCACTACGGCCGACATGGCTCTCGCTATCTGAACAAACGCTCTGCCTATGATATGCCTTATGAAATGTTGTGCAAGGCTGATTCCATGGGACAACTTACAGCATTAGGCAAGCAAGTCAAACAGCAGTTGCAGGAAATCATCAATGACTCAGAAGGACGATGGGGTGACTTGTCGGATATCGGCAAGCAGCAGCTGAGAAATATTGCAAGTCGGATGATGAAGAATTATCCGGAAATCTTTGAGGGACAAGCAAACGTACAGGCACGCAGCACCACTGTAAACCGCTGTGTGATGTCAATGGGAACGACCGTTCAACAACTGGCAGCCCTGAATCCTAAGCTGAACATCGACATGAATGCCTCGAAACGTGACTTCTGGTATCTGAATCATCAAGACCTTCAGCTTCGTGATAGTATGAAGTCGAAACATGCAACGCGCGTCTATGATGCCTACTCAAAGCCACGAGAGGAGAATCCACGTCTGATGAAATTGCTGTTTACACATCCTGAGTCGCTGGACAAGAGCATCAGCAGCAAGTGGCTCAACTATTATCTGTTGAAGACGGCACTCATACAGCCGAATACCCATACGGAATACAACATGCTGCTGATGGACCTCTTTACCACTGAGGACTTTTATCAGCTCTGGCAGATAGAGAATGCCTGGTGGTACATTCAGCATGGAGGCTCGTTGCTGAATGGAGGCTGCCAACCTTATAGCCAACGCTATCTGTTGCGTAAGATGATTACAGAGGCAGACAGTTGTATCCGTCTGAAAAAGCCCGGTGCTCAACTGCGTTTTGGTCATGAGACTGTGGTGTTGCCATTGGCTTGTCTGTTAGGCATCAATGGTTTCGACCTCCAGACGGCCAATCTGGACGAGTTGGAGTCGAGCGGCTGGTGGGCAGGCTTGGTGTTCCCTATGGCTTCTAACATTCAGTTTGTGTTTTATCGTCAGGACTCCTTCGATAACGATGTCGTCTTCAAGGTGTTGCTCAACGAACAAGAGGCTACACTGCCTATTGAGACAGATATAGCCCCTTATTATCACTGGCGCGACTTCCGCAGGTATTATTTGAGGAAGCTTGCCGACTATGATAAGGTAAGAAATAGCCCGTAGCTATTTCATAGCGAATGCCAACGCATACGAACGAATCTGCTTGATCATAGCCAGCAGACCATTAGAACGCGTAGGCGACAGGTGTTCCTTCAACCCGATCTCGTCGATAAAGTAGAGGTCGGCATCCAGGATTTCTTTGGGTGTATGGTCACTCAGCACGCGAATCAGCAGCGACACGATACCTTTGACTATCAAGGCATCACTCTCTGCAGAGAAATGAATCACGCCGTTTTCATAGTCGGCTTGTAGCCATACGCGACTCTGGCAACCGTCAATCAGGTTGCTTTCCGTCTTATACTGTTCGTCAAGGGGAGCTTGTTCGTTACCAAGGTCTATCAGCAACTGGTACTTGTCCATCCAGTCGTCTAACCCGGAAAACTCCTCGATAATCTCGTCTTGTATCTCGTTAATCGTCATTTCTAATTATCTTAAATAGTTTATCTGATGGTCTTACTTTCTCTGGAACACGGATGCTGACGCGTGTACCCTGTTGTGCAGTCTGAATGCTGCTGGTATCGTCATGAATCTCATCGACAGTGACGTAGAGTGCCCCAGTGGTCGGTCCTGTTATCAACATCTTGTCGCCTACGCTGAAGGTGTCGGCCTCAACCGTAAACTCTGCTACGCCCAGTTTCGAGAAGTATTTGACGCCTTTGCCGATATATTGTTTGCGCTCCGTAGCATTCGAACCGTAGTTAGAGTTCCATTCGCCCAACAGCTGTCCCTGATAGTAGCCATCCCAGAAGCCACGATTGAAGACGGTGGCCAGGCGTTCGTCCCAGGCATCCTTCTTTTCTTCCGTAAAGGTATTGTCAAGCACGCTTTGTATGGCTTCCTTATAGCATTGTACGACAGTCAGTACATATTCAGGTCCACGGGCTCTACCTTCTATTTTAAATACGCGTACGCCCGCGTTCATCATTTTATTAATAAAGCGAATGGTCTTCAGGTCCTTGGGCGACATAATGTATTTATTGTCTATCTCTAACTCAGTACCTGTCTCGCGATCGGTTACGATATAGCCCCTGCGACAAATCTGCATGCAGGCACCACGATTGGCCGAGCGCCCTGTATTGTCAAGACTCATATAGCACTTGCCACTCACCGCCATACATAGAGCTCCGTGGCAGAACATCTCGATACGTACCAATTCGCCACTTGGGCCACAAATATGCTGCTCCTCAATCTGGCGATAGATGTCGGCTACCTGTTCCATCTTCAGTTCGCGGGCCAATACCACCACGTCGGCAAACTGTGCATAAAACTTTAGAGCTTCGACATTCGAAATGTTGAGTTGCGTGGAGAGATGTACCTCCATGCCCTTCTGGCGACAATAGGTCATCACGGCGATGTCGCAGGCAATCACTGCGGATATTCCTGCCTCGACAGCAGCATCTACGATTTGGTGCATCGTCTCGATGTCCTCACCATAGATGATGGTGTTGACAGTCAGATAACTTTTTACGCCTGCCTCATTACACGTTGCAGCTATCTCACGCAGGTCGTCGATGGTGAAGTGGTTGGCAGAATGCGAACGCATATTTAACTGCTCCACGCCGAAATAAACCGAGTCGGCCCCAGCCTTCAGTGCTGCAGCCAGCGCATCGCGACTGCCCACGGGCGCCATTATCTCAAAATCTTTTATCGTTTCTTTCATTGGGCTGCAAAGTTACACATTTATTTTAATATGTGATGTTAAAAGACAATAAAAAATAAGTTTCCTGCGTTATTTAATACGATGCAGAAGCGTAATTATGCGTTATTTTTGCTGTTGTGGCTCTTTCTGACAGTAGTCAGGGCACAGCAGGAACCATCGTTCAGTCACTACTGGGCGATGGAGCCTTCGTTTAATCCTGCTACTGCAGGCAAGGAGATGAAAATCAACGTTATAGGTGCTTATGCCATGACGCTGACAGGCTTTGAGCATAACCCTCGTACAATGTATATCTCGGGTGATATGCCTTTTGTACTGTTTAATAAGGTGCATGGCGTGGGTCTGCAAATCATGAATGACCAGATAGGTCTGTTCCAGCATCAGCGACTGGTTGCACAGTATGCATACAGGCAGCCCCTGTTGGGTGGTACGCTGAGTGTTGGTGTGCAAGCGGGTTTGTTGAGCGAGAAGTTTAAGGGCTCGGAACTGGATTTGGAGGATTCTTCTGACCCTGCTTTCTCGAAGACAGACGATAATGGAACGGCTCTTGACCTGTCGGCAGGTGTTTATTATCAACATGGTCCGTGGTATGCTGGCTTGTCGATACTACATGCTACTGCTCCCACTGTGGAATTGGGTGAAAAGTCCATTTATAACATCAGTAGTTCGTATTATTTGACTGGAGGATACAATATTAAGCTACATAATCCGTTATTAACAATACACCCCTCTATGTTGATTCGCTACGACGGAGTAGGCTATCGAGGCGATGTGACTTGTCGTTTGAAGTACACACATGACAACAGGGTGATGTATGCTGGTGTGGGGTATAGTCCCACGAACTCAGTGACAGCTTTCATTGGTGGCTTGTTCCACGGTGTGATGCTGGGTTACAGCTACGAGGTCTATACCTCAGCCATCAGTATCGGCAATGGCAGTCACGAGCTGTTCATTGGCTATCAGACGGAGATGGACCTTTCTAAGAAGGGACGTAACAGACATCAGAGCGTGAGGTTCCTGTAAAGGTAAAAAAGTAAAAAGGTGAAAAAGTAAAAAAATAGAATATGGAAAGAATTGTAAATATGGAAAAGCAGAGAGGCAAGTGGGTGAAAGGTCTTTTACCTTTTTACCTTTTTACCTTTTTACTTTTATTGTCCAGTTGCTTTGGCGGCAAACTGGCATCATCGGCCGGTGGTGAGGTGACTGGTGCCAGTGGACGCGCATTCAGTGAGCCGGCTCCTTACGGCATGACACTCATCAAGCGTGGGCATCTGCGCATGGGTATTGACAAGCAAGACACCCTGTGGGGCAAACAGACACCAGTAAGAGACATCTCTGTCGAGGGCTTTTGGATGGATGAGCGTGAGGTGACGAACTCGATGTATCGCCAGTTTGTGAACTATGTGCGCGACTCTATTATCCGCGAGCGTCTGGCTGATCCTGCATACGGTGGCGATGAGAGTTATAAGATAGAGGAAGACAAGAATGGCGATCCCATTCCCCCTCATCTGAACTGGAAGAAGCCTATCCCCCGTAAACCCAGCGAGGACGAGCAGCGTGCCATCGAGAGCGTCTATATCACCCATCCTGTGACTGGTGAGAAAATGCTGGATTGGCGCCAGATGAACTATCGCTATGAGATGTACGACTATACGGAGGCTGCTAAGCGCAAGTATCGTGAGGATCCTGAGCTGCGTATCTTGAATACTGACTTACGCCCCAGTGCCAATGAACAAATCTGGATTTCGAAGGACACTGCCTATATTGACGATGAGGGTAAGATTCATCGCGAGACCATCAATCGCCAATATACGGGACCATACGATTTCCTGAATACCTATATTATTAATATATATCCTGACACCACCTGTTGGGTGAACGATTTCCCAAATGCCGACAACGAGTCGTATATGCGCTACTATTTCTCTGCTGCAGCCTATAATGATTATCCTGTAGTGGGTATCACATGGGAACAGGCGAATGCTTTCTGCGCCTGGCGTACAGAGTACCTGCTGAAAGGCTTAGGCGGTGCAGCCCGTTATGTGCAGCGCTATCGCCTGCCTACAGAAGCAGAGTGGGAGTATGCGGCGCGTGGCAAAGACCAGAACGAGTTCCCTTGGGAGAACGAGGACGTGATGAGTGGCAATGGTTGTTTCTATGCAAACTTCAAGCCTGATAATGGTAACTACACCAAAGACGGTAACCTGATTACCAGTCGCACGGGTATCTATAGTGCCAATTCAAACGGACTTTACGATATGGCTGGCAACGTGGCAGAGTGGACATCGACCATCTATACGGAGGCTGGTGTTGAGGCCATGAACGATATTAACCCCCAGTTGAAGTATAATGCCGCTAAGGAAGACCCCTATAGGCTCAAAAAGAAGAGTGTGCGTGGTGGCTCGTGGAAGGACCCTGAGAGTTATATCCGTTCGGCTTGGCGCTCGTATGAGTATCAGAACCAGCCCCGTTCATATGTAGGTTTCCGTTGTGTTCGCTCTCTGGCTAATACCACCAGCGACAAGATTAAAGTGAAGAAAGGGAAGAAATAATGACCAAATATAGTAAACTAAACGTCGTATACCGCTTGCAGAAGTGGATGGACAGCGTGCCAGGACAGACGTTCCTGAACTACGCTTATTCATGGGGTGCCTCGATTGTGATTCTGGGTACACTGTTCAAACTGACCCACTTGCCAGGAGCCAACTTCTTCCTGTTCTTGGGTATGGGTACTGAGGTGTTCGTGTTCTTCATCTCAGCCTTCGACCGTCCTTTCGACAAGACGACGGATGGTATGGACCTCGACCTGCATGTCGCTGAAGAGGGCCTGTCGGGTGTAGTAGTCAATGGTGAGAGTAACCTTGTCCAAGGTGGGCCTACTGTCATTGGTGGTGGCTCTACTGTCATTGGCGGTGAAGGTGGCTCTACCGTCATTGGTGGTGAAGGTGGTGGTAGCGCTATCATTGGTGGTGGCGGTGGCACTATCGTTATCGGAGGTAGTGGTGGCGTTGTTAGTCCGACGGCTTCGGACGCTCAGTCCGACGAGGACGGACTCTCAGTCCGACAGGCACAAACTGAAGGCCCTGTGGTTGTCGGTGGTGGAGGCGGTATTATTGGCGGTGGTGCCATGGTGGCTCCCCAGCAGCCTGAGACCTTACCTATGGGTGAGGAACTGAAGGAGGCTACGTCGAACTATATCGATGAACTGAACCGCTTGACTGAGATGCTGACACAGGTTTCTGAACAGAGCAAGCGACTGACACGTGACTCTGAGGAAATGGAGAACTTGAACCGTACTCTGACTGGTATCAGTCGTGTCTACGAGATGCAGTTAAAGAGTGCCTCGTCACAGATTGCAACCATCGATGAAATCAATGAACAGACACGCCACATGGCTGAACAGATACAGGAGCTGAACAAGATTTACGCTCGTATGATTGAAGCCATGCAGATAAGGAGTCAGATGTAGGATGTCTGATGTAAGATGTAGGATGTCTGATGTATGATGTCTGATGTAAGATGTAAGAAGTAAGAAGAATAATATGGCAATCAAGAAAAGACCCGTTTCTCCTCGCCAGAAGATGATTAACCTGATGTACGTG